>Ga0247713_1000016_pt1 | contig 135565 bp, 124 predicted proteins | sample 21E_NmetaG_FD_189936 | JGI IMG/M metagenome (GOLD analysis project Ga0247713, IMG submission 189936) | Soil microbial communities from hillslope of Landscape Evolution Observatory, University of Arizona, Oracle, AZ, United States - 2-1-E_N | ecosystem: Engineered > Artificial ecosystem >... | reverse complement strand
GCGGCGGGTGGCGTCGCCGAAGGCGGAGGTGGCGGCGGTGACTCCTGCGGTGAAGGCATCAGCCGAGAGGGGCACCTGCTCCATGCCGGTATTCTACCTATGTCCATAGGAGAAATTGCATGCCCTCACGCGAAGAAGTGCTCGAGGTCCTCCGGCCGGTCCAGGATCCCGAGCTGCACCGCAGCATCGTCGACCTCGACATGGTGCGCGCCATCACCATCGACGCCGGTGGTCACGTGGCGGTGACCATCGCCCTGACCGTCGCCGGCTGCCCGCTGCGTGCGGAGATCACCGACCGGGTGACCCGGGCCGTCGGAGGGCTGGAGGGGGTCAGCGGCGTCGACGTGGACCTCACGGTCATGACCGACGACGAGCGCGCCGCCCTGAGGACGCGCCTGCAGGGAGACATGTCGGGTGGAGCCGCCGCCGCCGGCCACGAGGGCCACGCCCATGCCGTCAACGACGGTCCCGCCGTGATCCCCTTCGCCGACCCGTCGAGCAAGACCCGGGTCCTGGGCCTGTCTTCGGGCAAGGGGGGCGTGGGCAAGTCGTCGGTGACGGTGAACCTGGCCATCGCCTTGTCCCGGCTCGGCCACGAGGTCGCCATCCTCGACGCCGACGTCTACGGCTTCTCCATCCCGAAGATGCTGGGCCTCGACCAGCAGCCGGTGGTCATCGACGGGATGATCGTGCCGCCGGTGGCCGCCGGGCTCAGCGTGATGTCCACCGGCTTCCTGGTGGCCGACGACCAGCCGGTGATCTGGCGGGGCCCCATGCTGCACAAGGCCCTGAACCAGTTCCTCACCGACGTCCACTGGGGCGAGCCCGACTTCCTGCTGGTCGACATGCCTCCGGGCACGGGCGACGTCGCCCTCTCCCTGGCCCAGTTCATGCCCCGCACCGAGGTCTACGTGGTGACCACGCCCCAGCCCGCCGCTCAGCGGGTGGCCCAGCGCTCGGCGCTGATGGCCCGCAAGGTCAACCTGGCCGTGCGGGGCGTGATCGAGAACATGAGCTGGTTCACGGGCGACGACGGCAAGCGCTACGAGATCTTCGGGGCCGGCGGCGGCGAGATGCTGGCCGCCGACCTCGGTGTGCCCCTGCTCGGCCAGGTCCCGCTGGTCACCGCCCTCCGTGAGGGCGGCGACGTGGGCGCGCCAGTGACCCTCACCGACCCCGCCGGCGAGGCGTCGCTGGCCTTCGAGGCCCTGGCCGAGCGGGTGGAGGCGCTGGGGCGGGGCCGCATCGCCCACCCCGAGCTGACGATCAGGTAGCGGAGGGGCGCCAGGGACTTCGACCGATCGGCGTCGTGTGCTACTCCTTCTCCGCAGCCACCCGAAGGGCCAGAACCGACACCACACGTTCGACCCACGGCTCGACCGGCTGGCCGGCGGCGAGCCGTAGGGCCGCCTCCCGGGCGGTCACCGACACTGGCCCGTCGTCGAGGGGATGGGCGTCGATCGTGAGCACCTCGCCCACGCCCACCCCCGGCACCCGCACCACCAGGTCGGTGCCGACGGTGGCGCCCGACACGTCGGCCCGGCGGGCGGCGCCGGGCCGCCCCAGCGCCTTTTCCAGCGCCGGCACCAGCCGACGGCGCAGATCCTCGGCCGCCGCCGAGCGGGCCCGCCAGGCTTGCAGCGCGGCACGGTCGGCGGAGGCCATCAGCTCGACGAGGCCGACGACGGCCCCGACGAGGTCGATGTCACCGTCGCCGAAGACCACCAGTGGCACCGAGGCCGCCCGCAGCAGGACCCCGCCCGCCAGCGCCCGCGCCACCCGGCCGTTGCCGTCGGCGAAGGGCTGCACGTGGAGCAGGGCGTCGTGCAGCCACCGGGCCTGGGTCACAGGGTGCAGGCCGGTGGCCAGCTCGACCACCCGGGCCATCTCGGGCCGGACACGGGCTACGGGCGCGGTGGCCCGCCAGCCGCCGGCGTCGAGGCGGATGTGGTTGGGGTGGTGCTTGTAGTCGCCCGGGGCCATCACGTGGTCCTGCAACTGCCCCTCGACGAGCACCTGGTGGGTCAGCTGCGGCCGGCAGGCCTCGGCGTGGATGGCGCGGATCGTGGCCTCCGACACGCCGGTGTCGCGGGCCAGCTCCAGGGCGTCGAGGTTGGCGCGGACGTGGGCCCGCCTCTCGCCATCGAGCGATGCCAGGGACGCTCCACCCCGCACCAGCGAGCGGGCGAGGTCGTCCTCGACGGGCACCACCCCGTCGAAGGCAGCCGACTGGTAGGCGGCGGCCAGCATGGCGCCCCGGGTGGCCATGGCCGCCCGGTCCGGGTCGTCCTCTCGCAGGGCTTCGATCCGGGCCACCGCCGCGTCCCAGGCCGCCCCGTCGACTGCGACCGCCCACCACTCCTCCGGGCCCCGCAGGGGCTGGTAGAGGGCGTCGGCCTCGTCGGAGAGGACGTGCTCGCTCAGGGGGCGGCCATGCGGCCGGCGAGCGCCGCAGCCAGCCCGAGCGCCAGTGTCCTGCCTCGCATGTGGCCCCCCCCGTCGTCGCCGCGTGGACGAAGGTCAGTGTACGGGGAGCGGCTGGGCGGCGAACTGGGTGCGGTACAGGTGGGCGTACCGGCCGTCTGCGGCCAGCAGCTCGTCGTGGCGTCCCTGCTCGACGATCCGGCCGTCCTCGACGACCAGGATGACGTCGGCGGCACGGATGGTCGAGAGCCGGTGGGCGATGACCAGCGCGGTGCGGCCGTCGAGGGCCTCGGTCAACGCCTCCTGGACCGCGGCCTCGGAGTCGCTGTCGAGGTGGGCGGTGGCCTCGTCGAGCAGCACGACCCGCGGCCGGGCCAGGAGCAGGCGGGCGATCGTCAGGCGCTGGCGCTCCCCGCCCGACAGCCGGTAGCCCCGCTCGCCGACGACGGTGTCCAGGCCGTCGGCCAGGCCGCGGACCAGGTCGTCGAGGCGGGCCCGGCGCAGGGCGTCCCACAGCTCGTCGTCGCCGGCGTCCGGTCGGGCGTAGCGCAGGTTGGCCCGGATGGTGTCGTGGAACAGATGGCCGTCCTGGGTGACCATGCCGACGGCGGCCCGCAGGTCGTCGAAGGAGAGGTCGCGCACGTCGATTCCCGACAGGCGCACCGCGCCGCCCTCCACGTCGTACAGGCGGGGGACGAGCGAGGCGATCGTCGACTTGCCGGCGCCCGAGCTGCCGACCAGGGCCACGGTCCGGCCGGCCTCCACCCGGAACGAGACGCCGTGCAGCACCTCGTCGGGCGGGCGGCCGTCGAGCACGAGCACCTCCTCGAGAGAGGCGAGCGACACCTGGTCCGCCGAGGGGTACGAGAAGCCCACGTCGTGGAACTCCACCGAGACCGGGCCGGCGGGCAACGGCTGGGGGTCGGGGCGCTCGACGATCAGGGGCTCGATGTCGAGCACCTCGAACACCCTCTCGAAGCTCACCAGGGCGCTGACGACGTCGAGCCGGGCGGTGGCCAGCGCGGTGAGCGGCGTGTAGAGCCGGGTGAGCAGGAGGGCGAGGGTGACCACGGTGCCGGGCGCCAGGTCGCCGCGTAGGGCGAGGTAGCCGCCGAGCCCGTAGATGAGGGCCTGGGCCAGCCCGGAGACGAGCATGAGGGCCCGGATGAACACCTCGGTGGCCATGGCCGAACGCACGCCGATGTCGCGCACCCGGGCCGCCCGCACGCCGAACTCGGCCGACTCCTGCGCCGGCCGCCCGAACAGCTTCACCAGCACGGCGCCGGCGGCGGAGAAGCGCTCGGCCATCTGCGATGTCATGGCCGCGTTGAGGTCGGCGGACTCCCGTTCCAGCTGGCCGACCCGGGCACCCACCCGGCGGGCCGGGATCACGAAGATCGGGAGGAGGACAAGGGCCAGCAGGGTGATCTGCCAGGACAGGCGGAACATGACCGCCAGGGTCAGCCCGAGGGCGATGAGATTGGTCAGGACGCCCGACAGGGCGGAGGTGAAGGCCCGCTGGGCGCCGATGACGTCGTTGTTCAGGCGGCTGACCAGGGCGCCGGTGCGGGTGCGGGTGAAGAAGGCGACCGGCATGGCCTGCACGTGGTCGAACACCGCCCGCCGGAGGTCGAGGATCAGCCCCTCGCCGATCCGGCTGGACTGCATCCGCTCGAGGAGCCCGAGGCCGGCGCCGGCGACGGCCAGGGTGGCGATCACGCCGGCCAGGCCCGACACCGTCGCCACACCGTCGCCGGCGATGATGGCGTCGACCGCCCGCCCGGCCAGCACCGGCGTGGCTACCCCCAGCACCGCTCCGGCGGTGCTCAGGGCCAGGAACGCCACCAAGGCCCGCCGGTGGGGACGGGCGAAGGCCGCCACCCGTCGCAACGTCGCCCTGGTCACCGACCTCCGGTGTCCCCCGTCCTGCATCGTGCTCTGCAAGGCCATCCACACGCTCACGTCCATGGCCGGGAAGGTACAAGCTCAACTTAACTTGAGGTCAAGGGGGTGTGGGCGGTAACGGTCACCGGCGCCGTAGCCTGGCCATGTGGAGGGCACACCGGTCGGCAGGCGCGTCGTCCTGGGGATGATGGGCACCGGCCTGGCCGGGATCCTTTTCGGGTCCAAGGCCGCCGACCTGCTGGAGCGGGTGGTCGCGCCCGTCGCCTCCCGGGACGGCACCGGCTTCTTGTCGCTCTTCCCCGTCGGCCGGTTCCGCATCTACACCGTCACCGGCCGGCTCCACACCAAGACGGAGGAGGAGTACCGGCTCGACGTCGCCGGCCACGTGGACACGCCGGCCACCTTCACCATGGCGGATCTGCGGGCCATGCCGCCGACCCGAATGACCAAGGACTTCCAGTGCGTCACCGGCTGGCGGGTCCGCGACGTCAAGTGGGTCGGCGTCCGCCTGGGCGACCTGATGGACACGGCCGGTGTGAAGGACGGCGCCTGGGGCGTGCGGTTCATCTCCTTCGACGGCGTCTACACCGAGACCCTCACCATGGACCAGGCCCGGCGCGACGACGTGATCGTGGCCTACGAGATGGAGGGCAAGCCGGTCTCGTCCGCCCACGGAGGGCCGGCCCGGCTCTACGTCGCCCCGATGTACGGCTACAAGTCGATCAAGTGGCTGAGCCGCATCGAGGTCACCCGGACCGAGCCGCCGGCGGGGTACTGGGAGGCCCGGGGCTACGACACCGACGCCTGGATCGGAAAGTCGAACGGCCGTGACGACAAGCCGGTCTGAGGTCCCGGCGCGAGCGAGGCTCCCGCGCTTCGACGGAGCCGAGATGGCCCTCCACTGGGTCAACGCCGGCCTGTTCGCCGTCCTCTTGGTCACCGCCGCCGTCCTCTACATCGGGCAGCTGTCGGCGCTCGTCGGCCGCCGGGAGCTGATCCGGTACCTGCACGTGGTGAGCGGGCTCGCCCTGCCGTTCCCGCTGCTGGCGGCCCGTTTCGGCCCGTGGCGGAGCGCCTTCGTCGACGATGTCCGGGCGCTGGCCCGCTTCGACGAGGACGACCGCCGCTGGCTGCGGTCGTTCGGCAGGGCCGGGGACGTCCGCATGGGCAAGTTCCACCCCGGCCAGAAGCTGAACGCGGCCTTCACCCTGGGGGCCATCGTCGTGATGCTGGCGACCGGGGCGGTCATGCACTGGTTCCGGTTCTTCCCGGTCGACTGGCGGACCGGCGCCACCTTCGTCCACGACTGGCTGGCGCTGGTGCTGGCCGTCGTCATCGCCGGCCACCTCAAGATGGCCTTCGCCGACGGCGACGCCCGACGGGGCATGGTCCAGGGCTGGGTGCCGACCGTCTGGGCCCGCCGCCACCGGCCCAGGTGGTACGAGGAACTGACCGGCCGCGCCGCCCGGCCCGAGCGGGACGGCTAGACAGGACGACGTGCTCGGCGCCATTTCCTACGACCCGATCGTCCGCATCCACATCGGGCCGCTCGCCGTCAGCCCCCACGGCGTCTTCATCGCCATCGGCTTCATGGTCGGCGCCTGGTTCATGCTCCCTCAGTCCCGCAAGCGGGGGATGCCCGACGAGCAGATCTACCCCCTGTTCACCCTGGCGGCCATCGGATCGCTGGTGGGCGCCCGGCTCGCCTACGTCATCAACCACATCGGCGACTACCTGGACTCGCCCCTCGACATCCTCCTGGTGTGGGAGGGAGGCATCTCGCTGCTCGGCGGGTTCTTCGGCGCCATCGCCTTCGCCATGCCCCGCATGCGCCGGGAGAAGCTGTCGTTCTGGAAGGTGATGGACGCCGCCGCGCCCGGCATGGCCCTGGGCGTGGTCGTGGGCCGTATCGGCGACCTCATCATCGCCGACCACCTGGGCAAGACGACCTCGTTCTTCCTCGGCTACCGGTGCCCCCCGCTCGAGGTGGAGACCGGGTCCCCGTGCGCCCCGACCGAGCTGATGAGTCGCACCGTGGGGGCCGTCGTCCACCAGACCGCCCTCTACGACATGATCCTGGCCGCCATCCTCCTCGTGATCCTCGTCCGCCTGCGCCGCAAGGACCGCTTCGACGGGTTCCTCATCCTCGTCTTCGGCCTCGGCTACGGCATCAACCGGATCATCGAGGACTTCCTGCGGGAGGACACCCGCCGCCTGGGCCTGACCGCCAGCCAGTGGACGGCCATCACCACCGCCTGCCTGTGCCTCTACGTGCTGACGGTGCTGCGCCGGACACCGAAATGGGGGCGCTGGGACGAGTCCCGTGCGCCCGCGTCTACCGTGATCGAAGAGGACAGCGGCTCCGGAGCCGTGAATCCACCCGCCGACTAGAGGAGAGTGCAGTGGAGATCCGCATCGGGGTCACCTATTCGCCCAAGGAGATCGAGATCGAGATGGAGGACGACGCCGCCGGCGACGCCCTCGTCGAGCAGATCAGCGCCTCCGTCGGCGAGGAGGGCTCCATGCTCTGGCTCACCGACAAGAAGGGCCGGCGGGTCGGCGTGCCCACGGCCAAGCTCTCCTACGTGGAGATCGGCGCTCCCCGAAGCGACCGCCGGGTCGGGTTCACGCCGGCCGTCAGCACGACCAGCCCGTGACTTGACCGACCTTCTCGACCGGCGGCTGCTGTTCGTCACCGGCAAAGGGGGTGTCGGCAAGAGCACGGCGGCGGCGGCCCTGGCCCTGCTCAGCGCCACTCGGGGCCGGCGCACGCTCGCTTGTGAGGTCGACGCCAAAGGAGACCTCGCCGACTTCTACGAGACGTCGCGGCCCGGCTTCGAGCCCCAGAAGGTGGCGTCGAACCTGTGGCACATGGCCATGGACACCGAGGCGTCGCTGCGGGAGTACCTGCACCTGCAGCTGCGCATCCCCGCGATCTCCCGCCTCGGCCCGCTGGCCAGGGTGTTCGACTTCGTGTCGACGGCCGCCCCCGGCGTGCGGGAGATCCTCACCGTCGGCAAGATCGGCTGGGAGGTCCGGGAGCGCCACTACGACCTGGTGGTGGTCGACGCCCCGGCCACCGGGCACATCGTGGGCCAGCTCACGGCCCCGCAGGCCATCAACGACCTCGTGCGGGTGGGACAGGTACGGGAGCAGACCGGATGGCTGGCCGACCTGCTGGCCGACCCGGCGGCGACCGGTCTGGTGGTGGTGACCACGCCCGAGGAGATGCCGGTCAACGAGACCATCGAGCTCGTGCACAAGGTCCGCCACGAGACCCGCATCGACGTGGCCGCCGTCGTCGTCAACCGGGTGCTGCCCGAGCTGTTCAGCGGCGCCGACGAGGAGATCTTCGAGCGCCTGAGCGAGCCGGCATTGTCGGACCGGCTGGCCGACGCCGTGCACGGCCCGGTGGCGCCGGTGCTCGAAGCTGCCCGGCTGGCGGTGACGCTGCGCCGGACCCGCGCCGGCCACCTCGACCACCTGCGCTCGGCGCTCGACGCCGGCGTCCCGCTGCTGTACGTCCCCTACCTGTTCACCCGGGGCCACGGCCTGCGCACCACCGGCAAGGTCGCCGAGGCCCTGAGCGCCGAGCTCGGCTACTGACCCCCATGCTTCTGGTTGCACCTACCCGCGCATGTGGTGGTCAGGTGCAACCAGAACGGCGGGTGGGGGCATGACCCTCTCCCTCGAGCAGCTGCTGGCGGCCAAGGAGGTGGCCATCTGCTGCGGCGCCGGCGGCGTGGGCAAGACCACCACCGCGGCGGCGGCCGCGGCCATGGCCGCCGTCTCCCTCGGCGGCAAGGTGCTGGTGCTCACCGTCGACCCCGCCCGCCGGCTGGCCGACGCCCTGGGCATGGAGGAGCTGGGCAACACCGAGGTGCGGGTGCCCGACTCGGTGATGAAGGCGGCCGGCGTGGCGCCCCGCGGGGAGCTGTGGGCGGCGATGCTCGACGCCAAGCAGTCCTGGGACGAGCTGGTGCGCCGCCACGCCCCCAACCAGGCCACGGTCGAGCGCATCCTGGAGAACCCGCTGTACCTGAACATCACCGGGCGGTTCGCGGCCGGCAACGAGTACATCGCCATGGAGCGGCTGTATGAGATCCACCGCACGGGCGTCTACGACCTGATCGTGGTCGACACCCCGCCCACCCGCCACGCCCTGGACTTCCTGGAGGCGCCGGACCGGATGGCGGAGTTCTTCTCCAGCCGGCTGCTGCGGTGGCTGACGGCTCCCAGCCGGTCGAAGATGCTGACCCTTGCCAGCCGGCCCTTCTACCAGGTGGCCGACCGGGTCCTGGGCAGCCAGTTCCTCCAGGACATCGCCGAGTTCTTCCTGCTGTTCCAGACCATGTACGACGGCTTCGTCGAGCGGTCGAACGCGGTCAAGCGGCTGATCCACGGCCGGCGGACCACCTTTGTCGTCGTGACCTCGCTCGAGGCGACGCCGTTGCGGGAGGCCGAGTTCTTCATGGAGGCCCTGGGCAGGATGGGCCTGCACCCCGGAGCTCTCGTCCTGAACAAGGTCCTGCCCTCCTACCTGCTCGACCCCGCCGCCGGCCGGGTGGCCGAACGCCTGCGCTCCGACGGGCCGGCGCTGGCCGCCGAGGTGGGCCCTGAGGCGGGGGCGCCGCCGGCGGTGACCCGGGTCCTCCGGGAGGTGGGGGAGAGCTTCCTGAACTTCGGCGTGGTGGCCAAGCGGGAGGCCGAGCAGCGGGCGGAGCTGGCCTACCGGCCGGACGTCATCGTGGCCGTGCCCTTCTTCGAAACCGACATCTACGACCTCGCCGGGCTGCTGCGCCACGGAACCGCCCTCTGGGCGGGATGATTCGGTCGTCCGCCACGCCGCTGGTTCGGTGGGCCGGTGCCATGGGTTGGACCATACGGCCGGCGACCGACGACGACGCCCCCGCCCTGGTCAGGGCGGACCGCGTTCGCCACTGCGCCGGGGCCGGCGTCGGGCACCGGCTTTTAACCTAGAGTCCCACCATGGCCGCCCTGGCCGAGCTGGCCCGCTCGATCGGTCTCGAGACGCCGGTCATCGGCCACCTCGTGCGCCTCACCGCGTCGTGGGGACTGCTGTCGGACCTCTCGTTCTCCGACCTGCTCCTCTACGTGCCCTCTGCTCCCGGTGACCTCTCCACCTTCACCATCCTGGGCCAGGTCCGCCCCACGACCAGCCAGACCCTGTACCTCGACGACGAGGTCGGTCGCCAGGTGCCGCCGGCCGAGGTCCCGCTGGCCACCCGGGCCTGGCAGCTGGGGGAGATCATCGACGGCGAAGCCAGCGTCCAGGCCCGGGGCGAGATCGCCAGCGTCCAGTGCATCCCCGTGCGCTGGAAGGACTCCATGGTGGCGGTCATGCTCCGCGCCGCCGCCCCCTTGGTCGGCCGGCGGCCGGGCGAGCTGGAGCGGGTCTACGTCGAGATGTTCGACGGGTTCGCCCGCATGATCACCGTGGGCGACTTCCCCTTCGGCGCCGAGGAGACCGAGGTCGACGAAGCGCCCCGGGTGGGCGACGGCGTGGCCCGCCTCGACGGCTCGGCCAGGGTCGACTTCGCGTCGCCCAACTTCGTGTCCGCCCTGCACCGGATGGGCATCCACGGCAACACCCAGGGCGCCCGGCTGGGGGAGCTCGGGTTCGACGAGTCCCCGGTGCGCGCCGCCTTCGCCATCGGGCTCCCCATCACCCAGGAGATCGAGCGGCGCGACGTCGTCGTGCTGCTCCGCTGCATCCCGTTCCTCCAGCACGGCCGGGTCACCGGCGCCGTCGTGCTCCTGCGCGACGTCTCGGACCTCCGCCGGCGGGACCGCCTGCTGGTGTCCAAGGACGCCACCATCCGGGAGATCCACCACCGGGTGAAGAACAACCTCCAGACCATCTCCTCACTGCTGCGCCTGCACGGGCGCCGGCTCGAATCCCCGGAGGCCCGGGAGGCGCTGGAGGAGTCGGTCCGGCGCATCCGGTCCATCGCCTTGGTGCACGAGACGCTGTCGGCCGGCGCCAGCCAGGAGGTCGACTTCGGCGACATCGTCCGCCAGCTGGTGCGGATGGTGGGAGAGGGCATCGTCTCCGACGACCGGCCGGTACGGCTGGTGGTGGAGGGTGACCCCGGCGAGGTACGGGCCGAGGTGGCCACCCCGCTGGCCGTGGTGCTGACCGAGCTGCTGCAGAACGCGCTGGAGCACGCGTTCCCTGCGGACGGGTTCGCCGAACGGCCCGAGGAGGCCCGGGTCGTCGTGTCGCTGGGCAACGACGGGAACGAGCTCTGCGTCCGGGTGACGGACAACGGCGTCGGCCTTCCCCTCGACTTCGACCCTGACGCTCCGACCCTGGGCCTCACCATCGTCCGGGCCCTGGTGACCACCGATCTCGACGGGGCCATCGACATGGAGACCGACGGCGGCACTGTGGTCGAAGTCAGGGTGCCCGTCGAGCCGTCGGCCACGGCGCTGAGCTGAATTACGGGACACAACCGTCCCGTACCACGTACGATCACGACGGCGCTGCACTCGCTCAAGCACTCGGGGGTTGTCGTGTTCGGTCGTCTTGGCTCTGCCTGTTACCGGCGCCGGCGGATCGTCGTCGCCCTTTGGTTCATCTCCCTCCTGGTCCTCGGAGGGGTGCAGGGCGGAGTCGGCACCGCCTTCCAGGACGAGTTCAACCTCCCCGATGTAGAGAGCAAGACGGGCTTCGACATTCTCGAGGAGCACTTCGGCGGCCAGGGCACCGGGGTGACGGGCACGATCGTGTTCCACGCCGACCAGGGGGTGCGGGACCCGGCGGTGGGCGCGGCCATGGAGGCCCTGTTCGCCAAGATCGACGCCCGGGACGACGTCACCGTCACCAGCCCCTACGCCCCCGGCGGTGAGCGCCAGATCGCCTCCCAGGGCCAGCACAACGGCATGATCGCCTACGCCGAACTGGAGATGCCCCAGGACACCTCCTTCGAGGAGACAGCCGCGGTGGCCAAGGAGATAGAGGCCGCGGTGCCGGACCTTCCCGGCCTGCAGGTGGAGGTGGGGGGCGCCGCCTTCGCCGAGTTCGCCGAGCCCAGCTCGGAGATCCTCGGCCTGGCCTTCGCCATCGTCATCCTGATCCTGGCCTTCGGGTCGGTGCTGGCCATGGGGCTCCCCGTCGGTGTGGCCCTGGGGGGCATCAGCATCGGCGTCGTGCTCATCGGGCTTCTCTCGAATGTCCTGACCCTGCCGGACTTCGCCACCGTCCTGGGCGTGATGATCGGCCTCGGCGTGGGCATCGACTACGCCCTTTTCATCGTCACCCGGTACCGGGAGAACCTCCACAAGGGCCACAGCATCCAGGAGTCGGTGTCGATCGCCCTCGACACCGCGGGCCGGGCGGTCACCTTCGCCGGCTTCACCGTGGTGATCTCGCTCCTGGGCATGCTCACCATGCAGGTCAGCTTCGTGGGCGGCCTGGCGGTGGGAGCGGCCACGGTGGTGGCCGTCACCGTGATCGCCTCCCTGACCCTGCTACCGGCGCTGCTGGGCTTTGTCGGCCACAAGGTGGAGGTCACCCGCTGGCGGGGCCTGATCGCCGCCGGTCTGGTGGCCGTGACGCTGGCCGGCGTGGGCCTGAGCGTGTCGCCCTTGATGGTGGGGCTGCCGCTGGCGGCGGTCGTGCTGGCGGCCAGCTTCGTCTACGCCCCCCTGCGCAAGCAGGTCCCGGCCTTCGGCCGAAAGCCCATCCGGGAGACCCTGGCCTACCGCTGGAGCCGCTTCATCCAGCGCCGGCCTTGGCAGACGGCCATCGCCGGCGGCCTTGGACTCTTGGTGCTGTCGATCCCTGTGCTGGGCATGCGCCTCGGGTTCTCCGACGAAGGGAACTTCGACCGCAAGACCACGACCCGCAAGGCCTACGACCTGCTGGCCGAGGGATTCGGGCCCGGGTTCAACGGCCCCTTCCTCCTGGCCACCGAGGTACCCGCCGGCACGAGCCTCGACGACCTGGCGCCCATCACCGACGCGGTGCGGGCGGATCCCGGCGTGGCCTTCGTCTCCCCGCCCATCCCGAACGACGAGGGAAGTCCTGCGGCTGCGCTCTGGCGGCTGGTGCCGAAGACCGCCCCCCAGGACGCGGCCACCACGGCCACGGTGAACCGGCTCCGGGACCGGGTGCTGCCGCCGGCGGAGTCGCAGGCCGGCGTCGACGCCGCCCTGACCGGTGGGGTGCCGGTGCAGGTCGACTTCTCGAACTACCTCGCCGACCGCTTGCCCCTTTTCTTCGCCGTCGTCCTCGGCCTGTCGTTCCTCCTGCTGATGACGGTCTTCCGGTCGGTGCTCGTGCCCCTGAAGGCCGTGCTCATGAACCTCCTGTCCATCGGCGCCGCCTACGGCGTGGCGGTGGCGGTCTTCCAGTGGGGGTGGCTGAGCGCGGTCACCGGCGTGGAGCCGGCGCCCATCGAGCCCTTCGTGCCCATGATGCTCTTCGCCATCGTGTTCGGCCTGTCCATGGACTACGAGGTTTTCCTGCTCTCCCGGGTGCGGGAGGAGTGGGTCCGCACCGGCGACAGCCGGATGTCGGTGGCCGACGGCCTCGCCTCCACCGCTCGGGTGATCTCGGCGGCGGCGGCCATCATGGTCTTCCTGTTCGGCAGCTTCCTCCTCGAGAACGACCGCCTCATCAAGCTGTTCGGCCTCGGCCTGGCCGTTGCCGTCGCCCTCGACGCCACGGTCATCCGCATGCTCCTGGTGCCCGCCACCATGGAGCTCCTGGGCGACAAGAACTGGTGGCTTCCCAGGTGGCTCGAGAAGGCCCTGCCCAAGGTCAACGTCGAAGGCAGCCCCGAGGGCACGACGGAACGAGAGCTCGAGACGGTCTAGCGGGTTTGTGTCCGTTCAGCTACCGCAGCGGTAGCTGAACGGACAGAAAGCGCCGGCGGCAGGCGAAGTCGGCGAACTACGAGGCCCGCCGACGGCGGGCTAGCCACGCCTTACGGAGCTTGCGGCGCTCCTCCTCCGACGTGGCACCCCACACGCCGGCCTCCTGGTTGGTGGCCAGGGCGAACTCGAGGCAGTCGTCCCGCGCGTCGCACTGGCGGCAGACGGCCTTGGCCGCCTCGATCTGGTCCAACGCGGGGCCCGTGGTGCCGACGGGGAAGAACAGATCCGGATCGGTGTCCCGACAAGATGCACGCCGGCGCCAGTCATCGACGTCCCACTCATACGGGCGATTCCAGATGAGAGCCACAGCACCTCCTCCCGCTCACGCGGAATAGGACCTTCTCGACTTTGTGAAAGGATTCACAAACTGGCGAGCCGAAGCGGAACAGCCTAATCTGCGGCGGGGCTCTGCTTCTCAGGATACTTCTGGCTCATCTCCGGGAACAAGGGTTTGTGAAACTTTTCTCAAACCCTTTCGGGCCCTGTCACGGGACGATGAGGCGGATGCTGGCCTCTCCGTGGGTCACCTCGAGGGAGGTGGCCTGGCCCAGGTAATCCCCGTCGACCTGGTGGGGGAACGGCTTGTGGCCCCGGAACGTGACCGACTTCAGGTCGGTGCGGTAGTCCACGCTCTTGCTCCGCCTGAGGATCTCGCCCGATCCCAACGCCGATCCGAAGAGGGTCAGCAGGGTGCGGACCTTGAGCTTCTTCGTCGTCACCGTCACCAGCCCCCGCTCGGGGCCGGTGTCGGGCGTGACCGAGAGGGGACGGGCCCCGAGGTAGGTGTAGGGGTTGGTGTTCAGGCAGATGGTGAAGAACCCGTCTTCCACGCTGGCGCCGTCGGGGAAATCGATGGCGAAGCTGGGCCGTTTGCGGTCGTAGTGCTTGAAATACGTCGAGAACGACGAGTACACGAAGATCGCCTGGCCGATCTTGCGCTTCAGGGCCGACCGGCGCTCGACCTGGGCCACGACCTCGGCGTCGTAGCCGACGCCGAGATGGAAAAGGAAGTGGCGGCCGTTGACCGTCCCCAGGCCGAACGTCCGCAGGCAGCCGGGGCCCCGCGCCAGCGCGGCGCCCAGTTGGGGCGCGGCCTTCGTCGTCTTGGGCGCCATCCCGATGGTGCGGGCGAAGACGTTCGTCGAGCCGCCGGGAAGGGCGGCCAGGGCGGTGTTGGTGTTGACCAGCCCGTTGGCCGCCTCGTTCAGGGTGCCGTCGCCACCGAGGACGACGACCGCCTCGAAGCCGTCCTCGGCCGCTCGGCGGGCCAGTCCGGTGGCATCGTTGCGCTTGGTCGTCTCGACGGTGGTGACGTCGTGGTCGGTCACCAGGGCCGAATTGGCCGCCATGCGGCTCTTCCAGTCCACCGACGACGCCGAGGGATTGATGAGCAGCATGAGCTTCATGGGAGGCGGTTCACGAGTCGTCCTCGGCTTGGTTTCGGAGCTGGGCCAGGGCCCGGGCCAGCAGGCGGGAGACGTGCATCTGGCTGATGCCCAGGCGGCCGGCGATCTCGGACTGGGTCAGCCCCTCGAAGAACCGCAGGTGCAGGATCATCCGCTCCCGGGGCGGGAACTGGGCGATCAGCGGTGACAAGGTGACCCGGTGCTCGCTGTCGATGAGGCCTTGGTCCTCGCTGCCCAGCTCCGCCGACAGCGACATCTCGTCGTCGTTGCCGGAGGGGGCGTCGAGGGAGGTGAAGCGGTAGGCGTGGCCCGCTTCGATGGCCTCCAGGACCTCTTCCTCGGACACCGCGGCCGACTGGGCGATCTCGCCGATGGTGGGCGAGCGACCGAGCTCCTGGGACAGTTGGCTGACCACGCTGCCCAGACGCAGGTGCAGCTCCTGGACCCGCCGGGGCACCCGCACGGCCCAGCCCTTGTCCCGGAAGTGCCGCTTGAGCTCGCCCACGATCGTGGGGGTGGCGTAGGTGGAGAACTCCAGGCCCCGCTCGGGGTCGAAGCGGTCGACGGCCTTGAGCAGCCCGAGGGCGGCTACTTGCACCAGGTCGTCGAGAGGCTCGCCCCGGTTGGTGAAGCGCCGGGCCAGGTACTCGGCCAGACCCATGTGGGCGGTGACGAGGTCGTCGCGCAGGCTCCGTTCGCGCGATTGGGCGTACTCGTGAAACTTGCGCCGGAGCTCGTCGCGCTCCTTGTTGTCGAAGGCCATCTACGCCGGCCTGTGCCGCTTCACCAGCCGGAATCGCGGGCCCTCCTCGCCCGCCGACAGCTCACATTCGTCCACCACGGCTGCGAGGATCTGCTTCGAAAGGGCGGAGACCACTGGTGCGTTTCCCAGGCCGTCGGAGAACCGGCCCGTGCCCTCCACCGCCAACTCGTCGGCGTCGAGCAGGTAGCGCAGGGCGATGGTTCCGGTGCGGCCCCGGGCCCCCACCATCGAGAAGCACACTTCGTCGATGGCGATGCGCAGGTCCTCCACCTCGTCGAGGGTGAACCCGACCCGGCTGGCAACCCCGGCGGCCATGATCCGGGAGATGCGGAGGAACTCCGGCGCCGCCGGCACCTCCAGTCGCACCTCTCCCGACGCCACGGCCCTGACCGTAGTGGCCCGGCGCCCCCCGGTTCGAACCGGGGCTGCTACACCAGCGGCCACGGGTAGGCCCGGGCCGAGCTGACGGCGGGAAAGGTCCGCCGGCGCAGGAGGGTCGAGGTCCGGGTCACGAGGGCGTCGATCTCCTCCGACTCGAGCAGGGCGCCGAGCTCGGGAGGAGGCGCGACGGCCAGATGGGCGATTGCGTCCAGCCGCTCCGGCGGCAGGGGGTGGCCGGCGAAGTCCCAGATGACGGTGCGCAGCTTCGGCTCCTCGTGCAGGCACAGGCCGTGGTCGATGGCCCAGATGCGGCCATCGTCGCCCCAGAGGCAGTGGCCGCTCTTGCGGTCACCGTTGTTGACCACGAGGTCGAAGAGGCACACCGCCTTCAGGGCGTCGTGGAGCTCCGGGCGCTCCAGCATGGTGAAGTAGTGCTCCTCGAAGTGGGCGGGGACGAAGCGCTGGAGCGATCCCTCGCCGAACGGTCCGTCCTCCCGCAGCACCGTCTCGGGCACGAGCCCCCACCCCAGCGCCTCCGAGACCAGGTACACGGCGACCTCCCGCCGGTACAGCCCCGACGGGTAGTCCCACAGCGGCCGTTCCCCCCGGTGCGGCTTGTAGATGGCCGCCGTCTCCTCCTCGTCGAGACGGACCTCCACCAGGTAGGTCCCGTTCGAGCTCCAGGGCATGCGGCCCTTGACCTCGATCTCCCCCCGTCGAAGGAGCTCTAGTGTTCCCGGTGGCCGTTGAGTCGGGGGCACGTGTGGCCCTCCGGGTCGAGAGGTTGCCCGCACAGCGGGCACGGCGGTCGGCCGGCGGCGACGGCCTCGGCGCCCCGCATGGAAAGGGCAGCCACCTGCTCGCGGGTGGCGGTGATACGGGCCCGGGCCGCCTCTTCGCCCTCCTCGACCAGCTCCTCGGCCACGATGACCACCCGGTCGGCGTCCTCGTCGTAGCTGACGCCCAAGGAGGCGATCACCCACTCGGCCACCACCGGCTCGATGAGGTCCATGGCCGTGGGCAGGTCGCCGGGTGGCGGCATGTCGGACAGCATGCCCGCCAGGTACGCGACCAGGGCGGCGACCTGGGTCTTCTCCAGGCGCAGGGTGACGACCTGGGCGCCGTGACCGGCCTGGAGGTAGAAGACCCTCTGGCCCGGCGGGCCGACGGCGCCGGTGGTGAGGTGGTCGAGCTCGGGGATGTCGAAGCTGGAACTCATCAGGAAGGCGGCGGCGCCGGCCCCTCGCCGACGGAGTTGACGGACAGGACGGTGGGACCGCCGTCGCCGTAGGAGATGGCGGTCACCGAGCACGGGGAGATGACGATGCGCTGGAAGAGGTCGAGGTGGGTGCCCAGGGCGTGGGCCACCGCGGCCTTGATGGTATCGGCGTGGGATACGGCCACGATGGTCTGGCCCGGGTGGGTCTTGCGCAGGCGCTCGATGGCCGAGACGGTGCGGGTCTGCATCTCCACGAACGACTCGCCGCCGGGAAACCGGAACCCGCTCGGGTAGGAGTGGACGGCCTTCCACTCCGGGAGCTTGCTCACCGCCTTGAGCTCCTGGCCGGTCCAGTCGCCGATGTCGGCCTCCAGCAGCCCCTTGTCGACCTTGACCTTCAGGCCCATCGCCTTGGCGATGAACCCGGCCGTCTCCCGCGTCCGTTCCAGGGGGGAGGCGTAGATGGCCTCCACCTTGAGCTTGGGCTGGGCGGCCAGGCGCCGGCCGACGGCCTCGGCCTGGGCCTCGCCGGTCACCGACAGGTGCAGCCCGGGAGCCCGGCCGGGCAGCAGCTTGCCCGTCGTGGGCGTCTGTCCGTGCCGGACGAGCAGCACGACGGTGGGGCGGGGCCGGGCCGCGGTACGAGGCATGAGGTCAAGCCAACCTACCCTCAACCGGGGATGGACTCGCTGGACCGGGTGACGGAGGAGGTGGTGACGTGCCGGGCCTGCCCGCGCCTCGTCGCCTGGCGGGAGCTGGTGGCGGCGGAGAAGCGGGCGTCGTTCCGCGACGAGGTCTACTGGGGCCGGCCCGTGCCCGGCTTCGGTGACCCCGCGGCCTCCCTGCTGGTGGTCGGGCTGGCGCCGGCGGCCCACGGCGGGAACCGGACGGGCCGGGTCTTCACCGGCGACCGCTCCGGTGACTGGGTCTTCCGGGCCATGTGGAAGGCCGGGTTCGCCAACCAGCCCACCAGCGTGTCGGCCGGCGACGGGCTGGCGCTGACCGGGGCATGGGTGGCTGCCGTCGTCCGCTGCGCCCCGCCGGCCAACAAGCCGACGCCGGCGGAGCGCGACCGGTGCCTGCCGTACCTGCAGCGGGAGCTGGCCCTGCTCCCCAACGTCCGAGTGGCCGTCGCCCTGGGCCAGTTCGCCTACGACAACGCCTGCCGGCTGTTCGCCGTCCGCCCCCGGCCGCGGTTCGGCCACGGCGTCGAGGTGGCCCTCGATGGGGCCCGCACCCTGATCTGCTCGTACCACCCCAGCCAGCAGAACACCTTCACCGGCACCCTGACCGAGCCGATGTTCGACGCCGTGTTCAGCCGGGCCCGGGAGCTGGCGACTGCAGCGCCGCCCGCGCCGCGCCCACCACGTACAGCGACCCCGTGACGTGCACCAGCTCCTGCTCACCGGCTAGGGCCAGGGCGGTGGCGACGGCTTCGGGCACCGACGAGGTCTCCTCGGCGTCGGTGCCCAGCGACCGCGCCGCGGCCGCCACCTCGGCCGCCGGCAGCGCCCGCGGCGACGGGGGCGGGCAGGCCACGACCAGGCGGGCCCGGGCGGCGCCCGACCTCTGGGCGCCGGAGGCGCCGAAGCACTGCAGCATCTCGACGGGATCGCGGCCCTGGAGCATCCCGATCACCAGGACCCGGCCCGTGACCGCGGGCCCGAAGGCCTCGTCGAGGGCGGCGGTGGCGGCCAGGGCGCCGGCGGGGTTGTGGGCGCCGTCGAGCACGGTCACGGGATGGCGGCTCACGACCTCCAGCCGCCCGGGGAGGCGCAGGCCGGCGAAGGCCTCGGCCACCACCTCGCCGGCCAGGGGGGCGCCGAAGAAGGCCTCGACCGCGGCCAGGGCCGCGGCGGCGTTGTCGCCCTGGTAGGGCCCGTGCACGGGCAGGTAGACGCCCTCGTAGGCGGCACCGGGAGTGTAGAGGTCGACGACCCGCCCGTCGTGGGCCAGACGGTTGCCGCCGCAGCGGAACTCCGTGCCTTTGACCCACAGCTCCGACGCGCCGGCAGCCTCGAAGATGGGCCGCAGTGAGGGGTTGGTCTCGGCCAGCACGAACGTCGACGCCGGCTTCACGATGCCGGCCTTCTCGGTGGCGATGTCGGTCAGCGCCGGCCCGATGGTCTCGGCATGGTCGAGGCTGACGTTGGTCAGCACCGCCACCTGGGCGTCGGCCACGTTGGTGGCGTCCCAGCGCCCCCCCAGGCCCACCTCCACCACGGCCACGTCGACGGCCACGTCGGCGAACCAGCGGAACGCGGCCGAGGTGAGGATCTCGAAGTGGGTTGGCGGGGACTCGAGCAGCGGCTCGAGCTCGGCGACGGCGCCGATCACGTCGGCCAGATCCTCGTCGGGGATGGGCTCGCCGTTCCACGCCATCCGTTCGTTGACCCGCTCCAGGTGGGGGCTGGTGTAGGTCCCGGCCCGCAGGCCCCGGGCCACGAGCAGGGCGGTGACCATGCGGGCCACCGACCCCTTCCCGTTCGTGCCGGTGATGTGGATGACCGGATAGCTGTGCTGGGGGTCGCCCATGAGCTCCATCAGCCGGTGCACCCGGTCGAGCCGGCGCGCCGCGGCCCGGGGCGCCACATCCCGCTCCAGGTTGACGTGCCCGGCGAGGTAGTCGAGCGCCTCTTGGAGCTCCAGGGCCGTGGGGCGGGTGCTAGCTGGCCAGCTTGTGGCGGCCGATGTCGACCAGGTGGTCGGCCTGGATGCGGGCCAGGTCGGCGGTGTAGGCCGCCCGGTGCCCGACCTTGTTGGCCGTGCGCCGGCCCCGACGCTTGGCGTCGGCGGCCGTCCGCACCGCGGCCTTGACGGCCGCCTTCTGTGCCTTGCGGGACTGCTTGGTGATGGCCGGCTTGGCCTGGCGGGCGGCCTCGACGATGGCCCCGGCGCTGACCATGGAGGCCAGCTTCATGCGCTTCTTGAGCTTGCGCTTGGCCCGGCGGTCGAAGCCGAACCCGAGCAGGCCTCCGGTCAAGGCGCCGGCGCCGGCGCCCTTGGCCGCCTGCACAGGGAGGTCGCCGGATGCCTCACCGCCTCGTGCTTTGGCTGCGGCGGCAGCTGCGCCGACGACGGCGCCGACCAGTGAGTACTTGATCGTTTTGCCCATACGTCGAGCCTAACTCGCCCTGGGCGACAGCTAGGAAGCGGCGCGCCTCGGGCGGTTGGCGGGGCGGGGCTGCTCGGTGCGGGGCACCAGGGTGGGGTTCACCTTCTGCATGACCACGGACCGGTCGATGACGCACTTGCCGATGTCCTGGCGGCTCGGCAGGTCGTACATGACGTTGAGGAGGACCTCTTCGAGGATGGCCCGCAGGCCACGGGCGCCGGTGCCCCGCAGCAACGCCTGCTCGGAGATGGCCTCCAGGGCGTCGGGGGAGAACTCCAGCTCCACGTCGTCGAGCTCGAAGATGCGGTGGTACTGCTTGACCAGGGCGTTCTTCGGCTCCATGAGGATCCGGACCAGCGCCTCCTGGTCGAGGTTGGACACGGCGCCGATGACGGGCAGCCGGCCCACGAACTCGGGGATGAGGCCGAACTTCAGCAGGTCCTCGGGCAGGACCTGGGACAGCACCGCGCCCACGTCCTTCTCGTCGCGCCGGCGGAGGTCGGCGCCGAAGCCCACGCCCTTGGAGCCGATGCGGCTCTCGATGATCTTCTCCAGGCCGGCGAAGGCCCCGCCGCAGATGAACAGGATGTTGGTGGTGTCGATCTGGATGAACTCCTGGTGGGGGTGCTTGCGGCCTCCCTGGGGCGGCACCGAGGCGGTGGTGCCCTCCAGGATCTTCAGCAGGGCCTGCTGCACGCCCTCGCCGGAGACATCGCGGGTGATCGACGGGTTCTCGCTCTTGCGGGCGATCTTGTCGATCTCGTCGATGTAGATGATGCCGGTCTCGGCCTTCTTGACGTCGTAGTCGGCGGCCTGGATCAGCTTGAGCAGGATGTTCTCGACGTCCTCGCCCACGTAGCCGGCCTCGGTCAGCGCGGTGGCGTCGGCGATGGCGAAGGGGACGTTGAGCATGCGGGCCAGCGTCTGGGCCAGCAGCGTCTTGCCGCAGCCCGTGGGGCCCAGCAGCAGGATGTTGGACTTGGCCAGCTCCACGTCGGAGTCCGAGTGGTTCCCAACCTGGACCCGCTTGTAGTGGTTGTAGACGGCGACGGAGAGGATCTTCTTGGCCTGGTCCTGGCCGATGATGTAGTCGTTCAGGAACTCGTAGATCTCACGGGGCTTGGGCAGCTCGTCGAAGCGGACCTCGGAGGTCTCCGAGAGCTCCTCCTCGATGATCTCGTTGCAGAGGTCGATGCACTCGTCGCAGATGTAGACGCCCGGTCCTGCGATGAGCTTCTTCACCTGCTTCTGCGACTTGCCGCAGAAGGAGCACTTCAGCAGCTCCCCACCGTCCCCGAACTTCGCCACGTCGTCGTTCCCCCTCAGCTGACGCCCGCGACCTGCGGCACCTGGGCCAGCTCGCGGGTCAGGATGACCTCGTCGACGATGCCATATTCTTTGGCCTCGTCGGCGTTCATGATGAAGTCCCGGTCGGTGTCCTTGCGGAGCTTCTCCATCGTCTGGCCGGTGTGGTGGGCCAGTACCCGCTCCAGGAGCTCCCGCATCCGGGTGATCTCCTTGGCCTGGATCTCGATGTCGGACGCCTGCCCGCCGGCGCCGCTGTAGGGCTGGTGGATCAGGATCCGGGCGTGGGGAAGTGCGTGACGCTTGCCCTTCGTGCCGGCGGCCAGCAGCACGGCGGCCGCCGAGGCGGCCTGGCCCATGCAGTAGGTGGCGATCTCCGGCTTGATGAACTGCATGGTGTCATAGATGGCGAACAATCCGGTGATCTCGCCACCCGGTGAGTTGATGTAGAGGTTGATGTCCTTGTCCGCGTCCTCGGACTCGAGGTGCAGGAGCTGGGCCATGATCAGGTTGGCCACCGTGTCGTCGATCGGCGTGCCGAGGAACACGATGCGGTCCTTGAGCAGCCGGGAGTAGATGTCGAAGGCCCGTTCCCCCCGGTTGGTCTGCTCGATGACCGTGGGGACGATGTAGTTGTAGATCTTGTGGGGGTCGATCACTGGGAGATCTCCTCGGTGGCCGCTTGGGCCTCGGCGGCGTCGCCGCCGTTGAAGTCGGCTGTCAGTTGCGACCGGTCGATGACCTGCCCCTCCTCGTCGACGAACTCGGTGTGGGCGATGAGCCACTCCAAGGCCTTGGTCTTCCTGATTCCCGAGCGTACCGCGGGCAACTGGTCTTCGTTCTCGAGCTCCTTGCGCACCGCCTTGGGGTTCTTCCGGCTCTGGCGGGCCAGGTCGACGATCTCCTGCTCGACCTCCTCGTCGGTGACCTCGACGCCTTCGGCCTCGGCCACCGCCCGCAGGCCCAGGTCGGCCTTGACCGCGTTGGTGGCCTCCTCTTGCAGCTGGGCGACGAAGGCCTCCTGCGACTCGCCCAGGCTCTGGAGGAACGACTGGACGTCGACGCCCTGGTGGCTCAGGCGGTGGGAGAGGGTCCGCAGGCGGCGCTCCATCTCCGGCGCCACGAGGGCTTCGGGGATCTCTTCGTCGACCAGCTCGATCAGGGCCTCGACCACCTTGTCGCGCACCTGCATCGCCGCCTCGAGCTTGCGGACGGCCTCCATCTCCTGGTGGAACTTGGCCCGCATCTCCTCGACGGTCTCGAACTCGGTCTCCTGGTCGACCCACTCGTCGGTGAGCTCGGGCAGGACCCGCTCCCGCACCTCCTTGACCAGGACCTGGAAACTCACGTCGCCGACCTGCTCGTGGTGGACGTCGAAGGTGAGGATGTCGCCGGCCTTGGCGCCCCGCAGGTGGTCGTCGAGCTCGGGGGTGACACCGCCGCTGCCGACCTCGTAGGAGAAGTCCTCCACCACGCTCTTCTCGTCGCCCTGGGAGATCGTGCGGTCGATGAGGACGTGGTCGCCGTCGCGGGCGGACCGGTTCACGGTGACGATCTGGGCGGAGGCGCCGCGCACCTGGTCGACCCGGATGTCGACCTCGGCGTCGGAGACCTCGAGGTTGGGCAGGACGACCCGGAGGCCGCCGTAGCCGGCCACCGAGACCGTCGGCATGATCTCGACCACGGCGTCGAAGGCCATGGTGGGGTCGGTGTCGCCGGAGGTGATGTCGATCTCGGGAGCGGCGATGGGCTCGATGTCGTTCTCCCGCAGCGCCCGCTCGTAGTAGCCCGGGAGGGCGTCGCGGATGGCCTCCTGGCGGGCGACATCGAGGCCCACGCGAGCCTCGACCAGCCGGCGTGGGGCCTTGCCGGGCCGGAACCCGGGGATGCGCACCTCCCGGGAGATCTTGCGGAAGGCGGCGTCAATCGCCGAACCGAACTCGCTCTCGTCGAGCTCGACGGAGAGTTTGACCTTGTTGCCCTCGAGGGGCTCGACGATTGTTTTCACGGCTTTGCGATTGTAGGTCGGCCCCGCCGGCGGAGGCGGAGACGGCGCGCCGGCGCCGCCTTCTTGGCCGCCCGGAGGGCCGCTTCGGCGCGGGCCCGGTCCGCGGCCGGCGGCTCGTGTCGCGACCAGGCGGCGACTGTCACCAGCTCTCCCGCCTCCTCTATGCGCGGGTCGGGCAACGCGTCCCGGGCCAGGGCGCGGGCATACTCGGCCGGAGTCTCCGGTGGCTGCCTCGGCCGGCCCCGCGCCCGTCCTGCCCGCTCGAGCTGGGCGAAGTACCGGGTGGCCCAGGGCAGGGCGGCCCGGCGGCGCCGCCACGCGGCCAGCCGCCAGGCCAGCCAGCCGGCGCCGGCCACCAGCACCAGCACCACGACCGGCCACAGCCTCTCGAGGAAGCGCAGCAGCCGGTCCCATGCGGAGTCCGGCTCGGCGCGGGGATCCGGCGCCCGGCCGGTGGGGTCGAAGCGTTGCCAGCCGAGCGTCGGGAACCACACCTCCACCCAGGCATGGGCATCGCGCGACCGGACGAGGAACTCCCGGTTCGGCCCCGTCCGCCGGCCGGGAAGGAAGCCGACCGCCAGCCGGGCGGGCACCCCCACCGCCCGCAGCATCACGACCATGGCCGTGGCCGCCCGGTCGGGGGGGCCGGCCCGGCCCTCGAGCAGGAAGTCCTCCAGGGGGTCGACGCCGGCGGGCACTGGCGGCGCGCCGTCGGTGACCTCGGTGTTCCGGTCGATCCAGTCCTCGACGGCCCGCGCCTTGTCGAAGGTGTTGGCTTCCCGGACCACGACCTGGGCCGACAGGGCCCGGACGCGGGCGGACACCTGCGGCAGCTGCAGGTAGAGATAGCCGACGTCGAGGGGGAGGACGCGGGCCGGTGTGTCGCCGACGGCCCGCAGCTCCGCGGCCGAGGCGGCCTGTGGCTCGCTGAAGACCTCGTACCGGGCGCCACGCCCGACCGGTTCCTCCGGGTAGACCGAGGCATCGGCGCCTTGGAGCGCCGCACCGGCGAACAGCGACAGGTACCTCGCCACCGCGGCGGCAGGCAGCACGTCGGCGGAGCGGGCCAGCACCGTGACGGACTGGAAGAGGCCGGAGCCGTCGAGGTTCGTCCCGAGGTCGCCGATGCCGCGGCTCACCCGCCCGTCGTCGAGGTACGCCGGCTCCTCCTCCGATCGGGACCAGGTCTCGCCGTCCCAGCGGTCGTAGGTCAAGGCCCGCCACATCTCGGGCCGGCGGGCGGCGACCATGAGCACGTAGCCGTCGCCCGGCTCGTCCCGCCCGGCGGTGAGGTCGAGGGGGTTGTCGAAGTGGATCTCGGTCCCGCCCGGCGAGGGCAGCGGCTGGCGCCCGTCGCCGCCACCGCCGCCCGGACTCGGCGGGGGTGGCAGCAGCGAAGCCGCCAGGGCGGCCAGCAGGGCGACGATGACGAGCACCGTCGCCGATTCGCCGGCCAGGCGCCGGGCCGGCGCCGGCGCCGAACCGCCAAGGCGGGGAGCAGCGGCGGCGGTGAGGCGGTTGGTCAGGACCAGGGCGGCAGCCATGGCCACCAGCGCCCCGGCCACGGCCAGGCCTGAGGGCGCCGGCCCCCCGGCGCCGGCCAGCAGGGTGACGACCGCGAGGAGGAGGGAGAACCGCAGGACCTTGGGCGCCGGCCACATCACGCTGAGGCCGGCGATGACCACCGGCAGCACCTTGGCGACGTCGACGACGCGTTGCATGTCGGCCCAGCCGGCCAGGAACAGCCCGAGGAGCCCCACGACGGTCACCACCGCCAGCACCTTCTCCTCTCCGCCCGGACGCAGCACGCGCCTCGGTTCCCGGGAGAGGGCGGCGCGGACGGCGGCCGCCAGCACCACGCCGATGAAGACCAGGGGCCCGCCCGTCCACCCTGCAGCGTCGCCGGCGGCGGCCGCCGCGCACCACGCGCTGACGCCGACGGCAGCGGCGGCGGCGGCGCCCAGCCGGCGCTGCGCTAGGTCGGCCACGAGTCTCCCGTAGGTGTGACGAGCACCACCGCACTGCGGCCCGGACCGCCGGCCGGGAGGTGAGGGGCGCCGGGGACGGCACGGGCCAGCCGCCGGTTGACGTCGGTCGGCGGGCCCACCCGTCCCGTCACCGGCCCACCGGGCTCGGCCGTCGCCAGGACGACCTCGTACCCCCGCCCCAGGGCCTCGTAGGCGTACCAGGCGGCGCGGGCCGCGGCCAGCTCCCCGGCCAGCCCGCCGCCACCGAGGTCCAGGGCCACCACCAGCCGGGGCGCGGCGGGCTCCTCCACCTCCTTGACCACCAGGTCGCCCCGCCGGGCGGAGGTCGGCCAGTGCACCCGGCGCACGGGGTCCCCCGGCACGTAGTCGCGCACGCCACGCACGACGTCGCCCACCACCGCCGGCCGGGGCGTGCCCTCGCCCCAGGCGCCGAACAGCTCGGGGAACGGATGGGGCGGGGCGACGGGACGGGGGCCGAAATGCATCGGCGCCGGCAGGGGGACCCTCTGCCGGCGGGCGCACGTCACCAGGCCGCACAGGCCCGACCCGGCCACCTCGACCTCGACGTCGGTGACCACCTCCCGGCGGTCGCCGTACCCGGGGATGGCCCCCGACGCCGGCGGCGTGGCCGCCTGGAAGGCGGCGTCGCGGAAGCCCCGGACCTGGAACGTGAGCCCCGGCCCGGCCAGCGACAGCGTGAACGGGACGTGGTCGCCGACGAAGGCGTTGACCGGTGTGCCCGTCACCGTGGCCGTGACCCGCCGGGTGGCCACCACCGCCAGCACCAGGTCGAGGGCGACGGCGAGCAGGGCGGCGAAGCACACGAACAAGGCCAGGCGGGAGCCGCTCTGGCGCCAGGCAGTCCACGCCCCGCCGGCCACGATGAGGGCCCCGGCGCTCCCTGCGGTGGCCCGGGTCTGGCGGGTCCAGTTCGTACCCGGCGGGTCCATCAGGCCGTCGGCGCCGGCACGGCCCCCACGATCTCGCCGACCAGCCGGCGGGTGGCCTCGGTGCCCCGCCGGGCCACGGCGCCCAGCCGGTGAGCCAGCACCGCCACACTCACGGCCTTGACGTCGTCGGGGGCGACGAAATCGCGGCCACCGATGACGGCGTAGGCCTTGGCCACCTGGACCAGGGTACGGGCGGCCCGGGGGCTGGCGCCGTGGTCGAGCTCGGGGTGGGCGCGGGTGGCCTCGACGATGTCGAGCACGTAGTCGGCGACCGCCGGCGCCACGTACGTCCCTTCCACCTCGGCGATGGCGGCCAGCACGTCGGCGCCGTCGACCACGGCCTTGAGCTCGTCGAGCGCCCGCGGGCCGCCCTCACCTCGGAGCACGGCCCGCTCGGCCTCCCGCCCCGGCAGCCCGAGGGTGACCACCAGGGCGAAGCGGTCGCTCTGGCCCTCGACGAGGGGAAAGGTGCCGACGTCGCCGTAGGGGTTCTGGGTGGCGATGACGAAGAACGGCGCCGGGAGGGGGTGGGCGGTGCCGTCGACGGTCACCTGGCCCTCGGCCATGGCCTCGAGCAGCGCCGACTGGGCTCGCGGCGTGGCCCGGTTGATCTCGTCGACGAGCACCACGTTGTGGAAGACCGGTCCCGGGTGGAAGTTCCACTGCTCCCGGGAGCGGTCGTAGATGGTGACGCCGGTGATGTCGACGGGCATGAGGTCGGCGGTGCCCTGGATCCGGCCGGACGAGCCGCCCACCGAACGGGCAAGGCTCTTGGCCAGCAGGGTCTTGCCGACGCCGGGCACGTCCTCGAGCAGCACGTGACCCCCGGCCAGCAGGCCGGCAGCGACGAGCACGACCTCCTCGCGCTTGCCGAGGACCACGGAGGAGACGTTGGCGACGATCGCCGCTGCCACCTTCGATGCCGCCGGGGTCATCGGCCCATTGTGGGCCATCGGACCGGTTGGCGCCGCCTAACTTGGCGCCGTGGCAGAACGCGAGCCGATCGCAGATCCCGCCGACCGCGTCCTGCGGATAGCCGAGAACGTCGTCTACTCCACCGCCGGCGTGCTGCTGGCCGGCGGGGCGGTCCTGGTGCTCGCCGCCGTCGGCTGGCACCTCGTCAAGGACGTCGGCAACGGGGTGGAAGGCGGCGTCACCTCCGCCCTCGACGGCCTGCTGCTGGTCTTCATCCTGCTGGAGCTGCTGGCCGGCGTGCGGGCGACGATGAAGGAGAAGAAGCTCGTCGCCGAGCCGTTCCTGATCGTCGGCATCATCGCCTCCATCAAGGAGATCGTCGTGCTGACGCTCGAGTCCAATGAGGTCTACAGAACCGACAACCCGGCGTTCGAGAACGCCATGACCGAGATCGGCGTCCTCGCAGCTGTGATCGTCCTGCTCGCCCTGGCCAGCTTTCTCGTGCGACGGAAGGAGCGGGAGCCGGAGGAGGACGACGAAGTCGGAGCCGCGTGACGTCCGGCCTCCGGCGCGAGCCACCGCTCGGCCCGGGCGGGCGCCCCTTGCGCGGGTGGCGCGTCGTCCCGCTGCTGGCGGGTGTGGCTGCGCTGGCCGTCAACGCCGTGATCCTCCTGTCGGACCGGGCTCCGGGGCTGCTCAGCCGGCTGTCGGCACGGATCGACGCCGGCGTGAACCGCGCCACCGGAGCCGCCGGAGTGGAGGTTCCGGGCGCCAGCGTGCGCGTCCCCCAGTCTGACTTCGACGTCCATGTGACCATCTGGGCCGTCGCCGCCCTGATCGTGGGGCTGGCCATGTGGTCATGGGCGTCGCTGGTGATGGGCGCGGCCACGGTGCTCGCGGCCAGCGTCGCCCTCGAGCTCGCCCAGGCGCCCTACACCCGGACCCGGACCACGCAGATGGCGGACCTTCTCGCCAACACCCTCGGCGTGGTTTCGGGGACGTGCGCGGTGGCCGCCTTCGCCCTGGCCTGGCGCCTGTTCTTCAGGACCAGGAGCCCAGGCTGACCCCACGGTTCCGTCATCCCCGGATCTGCACCAGGGGATCGTTGTTGAGGAAGTACTCGTCCCGGGGAGCAAGGTCGCGGTTCAGCCCCGCGTCGCCGATCTTGCGGACCACCGACACCTCGCCGGGCTCCACGGTCGACAGGAACTCCAGGAGCGACGCGGCCTGGGCCGGTGGGAACATCCTCTCCGGCTCCATGGCCCGGAAGCGGGCCAGGACGGCGGCCCGGTCGAAGCTGATCGGGCGCTGGCTGGCCACCATGAACTGCGAGCCGTCGTAGCTCGGGACGGTGAACCGGAGGACGTGGGGGAACACCTCCGTCGCACTGTTGAGGACCCGAGGCGTGGCCTGCCACTGCGACACGACACCGTCGGCGTCCAGGCGGCTGCGCAGCAGCTCGTAGAACTCGACCGAGTACAGGTTGCCGCTGAACGCGGCCTGGGGCCGGACCACGTCGACGGTCAGCACGTCGAAGCGCTGGTCGGAGGAGAGGAGGAACTTCCGCCCGTCGCCCACGTGGATGTCGACGCGGGGGTCGCCCAGCAGGCGCTCCATCTCCACCGCGCCCCGGCGGGCGAGCACGCGGAGGAGGTCGATCTCGCCCCCGCAGATCTCGACCACGTCGAGGTGGCCGACCCGGGGGTCGCGGGACATGCCGTAGGGAGTGGCTCCGATGCCCAACCCCACGGCCATGGCCCGCTCGGGGTTGGGGTGCATGAGAGCGGGGACGAGGCCGACCAGCACGTGGAAGTCGTCGAAGGGGTGGCCGTTCTGCGAGGTGCCGTTGATGAACAGGAAGTCCTCGCCCTCCACCTTCTTGAGCGCGTTCACGCACGCCCGGTCCTCCGACAGGGCGAACTCGTCCTCCGGCGCACTGTGGAAGTAGGCCCAGAGCCGGAAGTTCGACGGGAAGACGGCCACCAGGCCGAGGAGCAGGGCGAGGGCGCCGGCGGCGTAGGCCGGCCGCCTTTCCCGGCGGGCCATGGCCGCGGCGGCCAGGCCCGGGAGCACGAGCACGCCGGCGAGGAGGCGCAGCGTGCCGGACGTGCCGAGGGCGTCGATGAGGACGAAGCCGACGAGCAGGGTCCCCGTGACGTTGCCGGCGATGTTGGCCAGCAGGAGGAGCCCGGTGCGCCGGCCCAGGGTGTCCACCCGCTGGTTGACCAGTCGCTGGACGAACGGGAAGGAGGCGCCCATGGCCAGCACCGGCGCCCCCATGATCAGCAGAGGGCCGAAGACGTGGACGAAGCCGACCCTCGCGATCTCCCGGGCCGAGTCGAACCGGTACCCGCCGACGTTGTAGCCGTCGATGGCGAAGTGGCTCCTGAACGGGCCGTAGACACCCAGCAGCTTGGGCAGCTCGATCAGGGCCAGGGGGCCCACCAGCGCCAGCACCCCGACGGCGAACTGGATGCCGAGGAACCAGCGGTCCGGCCGCCGGGTGCGGCCGACGAAACGGGCGGCGACGGCGGCGCCGGCGCCGAAGAGGAGCAGGTAGATGCTCAGGACGTGGCCGAAGGTGTAGGAGTTCGACCGCATGAGGGCGTCGACCAGCCGGAAGAACACCAGCTCCAGGCCCAGGGCCACCGCGCCGGTCAGGGCGTAGACCAGGAACCATGGCCAGGCCCGGCCGCCGTGGCCGGCGGGAACGACCTCGGCCGGCGCCGGTGCCGGCGCCTCGGCCGGCACCCGGGACGCCGCCCGCCACAGGGTCAGGATGCAGACCGCGGCCAGCAGGTTCAGGGTGCCCGCCAGCCGGACGACGCCGACGAAGCCCAGGCTGCCGATGAGGATCCACCCGGAGATGCCGGCGCCGAGGCCGGCGCCCAGGGTGTTGACCGCGTACAGCCGGCCCACCAGCGGGCCGGCCTCCTCGATGCGCTCGACGACCCCCCGCGACACCAGAGGCAGGGAGAGCCCCATGAGCGTGGTCGGGACGATCAGGAGCAGGAAGTGGAACCCGAAGGCGGCGAGGGTGCCCTCCAGGTGGGGGACGGCGGAGCGGTAGACGTCGTAGAACAGCCACAGGCTGAACCAGGCGAAGACGCCGATGCCGGCGTTGGACGCGGCGAAGGCCAGAAGGGACCGGCGGGGGCCCAGGCGGTCGGCCACCACCCCGCCCAGCAGGCTGCCCAGGCCCAGCCCGGCCAGGAAGGCGGCGATGACGGTGGTGAAGGAGAACAGGTCGACGCCGGCGTGCAGGGAGATGACGCGCTGCCAGACCACCTGCAGGGTGAGGGCCGCGAACCCGGTGACAGCGAAGACGACGAACAGGACGGTCCTCTGGCGGGAATGCATGCCCGGGCACTATTGCGGATGGCCGGTAGCGCCGGCACGTCGGGAGGGGCCGGCGGTGGTCCGCGCTATGAGGCGCCGGCGGGCGCCGGCGGGCGGGCGCCCTCGAGCAACTGGACCATCGGCGCAGGGGCGCCGGCGGCCCGGATGGCCTCGAGGGAGACGGCGACCGTCCCCGGCGGCAGGCCACGGGCCAGCAGGAGCTGGTCCAGCCAGGCGAGGAAGTCGTCGAACAGGCGAGGGTCCCCGGTCAGGACGGCCGCGGCCGCGAACTGGACGATGAACGCGAAGTCCTCGCTGGTACGGGCCCGCTGGAGGTCGTCGAACCGGGCCATGACCGGGAAGCGATGGCTCAGCTCGCCCATCGCCGCCGCCACCACGTTGTCCAGCTCCGACAGCAGCTCGCCGGCGGCGCCCACGTCGGCCGACGGCTCGTTGAGCTCCTGGTCGAGGGGCTGGCGCAGCAGGCCGGCGGCCGCCGGCCCCGAGAACGCCCACAGGTCGGCACCCAGCACCCGCGCCCGGAGGTCGTCGGTCCCGAACGCCCGCCCGCCGGCCAGCACGGGGATGCCGGCGTCGTGGGCCACCGACGAGCAGGAGAGCGCGCCGGCGAAGGTGAGCGGCGTCGAACAGCTGATGCCCAGGACGTCGGGCCGCGATCGCTCCAGGAACCTGGCCAGATGCGTCGGAGGCATGGACGGCCCGAGGAAGGTGACGTCGAAGCCCTCGGCCCGGAGCACGCCGGCCAGCAGGCGGGCCGGCATGGTGTGCCATTCCCCCTCGGCGCAGGCGACGGTGACCACAGGAGGCGCGGCGCTCGTCTGGAGGCCGGTGGCGGTCAGCACGGACACGACCGTGTCGGCGATGGCGGTGGCCGCGTGCTCGTCGGCGACGGTCAGCTCGTTGCGCAGCCACCGCTCGCCGATCTCCACCATGGCGGGGCCCACCACGCCGGTCAGCACCTCGGGGATGGGGACCCCTTCGTCGGCCAGGGCGACGGCCACGTCCACACATGCCCGGGCGTCACGGGTGATCAGGTGGCCGAGAAACTGCTCGATGTGGGGGCGCAGGTAGCTCACGTGGCGATCACCTCGTAGCGGTCGAACCGCACCGGCTTGGGGGCCGGGTCGTCGGGGATGCGGGCGTGGGAGCGGTCGTGGGCCTCGGAGTGCATCCAGGCGGTGAACGCCTCCCGGGACGTCCACCACGAGACCATCAGGTAGCGGCCGGGGCGGCGGGGGTCACGCCACACCTCCAGGCGCACGAAGCCGGGATGCTGGTCGACCTCGCCCAGACGGTCGCGGAACGCCTGCTCGAGGGCGCCGGCGCCATGGGGCTCGACGGCCAGCTCGCTGACCATCGCCCAGGGTGGCTCAGGCACAGGGGACCTCGATCCCCTCCTGCTGGGCGGCCCCGGCGGCATCGTCGGCCCGCCCGAGGCGGTCACGGGTGGTGTCGACGCCGGCCAGGGGGGGCGAAGGTCCCCAGCACAGCGTCACCTGCGCCGGGGCCGTGCCGGTCGTCCACCAGCCGGAGGTGATCGAGGTCCGCCTTCACAACGATGTCTCCAAGTCGGAGCCGGGTGAGCTCCCTCATCGTCGCCCGCCGGTCGGCCACAGAAGCAAGTGGATCGACGGGCGCCCATTGGGCCAGATGGCGCTGGACACGGGCTCGTTCCAGCGCGACGTGCGCATCCTCCACCAGCGGCGGCAACACCTCCGCCAGCACCCGGATTGTAGCGTCGTCATGGCGTCGACCGAGCGGGTCGTCGGCCCCCTCCGCGTGGTCGGCGACGCCTCCGGCAGCGACGCGTCGATGGCCGAGCAGTCGGCCGTCAACCGACAACAGCGACTCGCAGCCTTCGACCGGTCGTCCAGGGCAGGGAGGTGCGGATGACGAGCGTGCTGGAGGCGACGTTGGTGGAGCCGGAGGAGCGCGCCGGCGCTCAAGTCGACGAGGGCCCGGTCCTGCCGACGTAGCCAGTCTCGTCGCAGCGCCCAGATGTCGTTTACGCTTTGCTTCGTGACCGCCGATCTGGGCACTCTGGGCGTCCTGGGAGCCCGGTGAGTCAGGTGGTGTAACCGCGGTGTGCTCCGGGTGACCGGACGCTCTGGGAGGCCAAGAAGCGCAGGTCAGCGGCCATAGAAGGTACCGGGGAGTGGCGCAGTGGTAGCGCACCTGCTTTGGGGGCAGGCGGTCGGGGGTTCAAATCCCCCCTCCCCGACGGAACCTCCCACGCGGGTGTAGCTCAATGGTAGAGCTCCAGCCTTCCAAGCTGGCTATGCGGGTTCGATCCCCGTCACCCGCTCCAGGTAACCCGCAGGTCAGCGGGGGTATGCGGTCGGTTTCGGGAGGTGCTCGTCAGCCCTCGGAGGCCTGTCGTGCCATAGCCGTGCCATTAAGGAATCGGAGTGACGCTCGCAGCGTGGTCGCTCACGAGGCCTCCGAGGGCCTTGGCGATGGCCTGGTCGCGGTCCGCGTCGCGTGCTGGCAGCGCAGGGCGGCGGCCGAGGACGCGTGGCCCATCCGGTGCATGAGCTCGGCTGTGCTCGCTCCGGTGGCCGCGGCGAGCGTGTTGGCCGTATGCCGCAAGTCGTGGAATGCAGCTCCTCCATACCCGTCGCCCGCACCGCCCGGATCCACTTGGCAGAGAAGTTGCCCCTTCGCATCATGCCGCCCTTGGGGCCGCAAAACACCAGGCCGTCGCGGCCCGGGGCGGAGAACTTGGCCAGGTGCTCGTCCAGGATGGGGACGAGGGGCGGCGGGAGTGCGACGGTGCGACGAGCCGCGTCGGTTTCGGAGGTCCGATGCTGAGTCCCGAGCCGCCCTCCACGAGCGTCTCGGCCACGGTCAACGTGCCGTGGAGCAGGTCGACATGACGGCGCGTCAACCCCGGCAGCTCGAGCGCCGCACAGCCATCGGGTGTGATCCGGGCCAGCTGGACCGCGCCGAGGCCGGACAGGATGTGGAGCCGCAGCAACGAGCTGTACAGCTCCCTGGTTCGTATCCGGTGCGCCAGCCAGTCGGCGGCGTACTCGCTGAGAACATTGCCGGCGCGGGGCTCCACCCAGTGACCTCGGAGCATGTCCGCCTGGACGGTGGCGAGCCACCGGTCAGCGTCGAGCTTTCGGCCGAACGTCTCTGCGGCGGTCAACGGCCTGGCCCTGCGGGCCGATGCCACCCTCAGCTCCTGGGGCCACAACGCCTACGGCGAGGTGGGCAACGGGACCACCGTCGACGCCCTCGCCCCCGTGGCCGTCACGGGGTTCAACCGGGGCGGGGACGCCTTCAACCGGGGTACCGCCCCCTGGCCACCTACGCCTACAACGGCGACGGCCTGCGCACGTCCAAGACGATGGCCGGGCTGACCACCAACTTCACCTGGGATGCCTCCTCGGGCCTGCCGCTGCTCATCGACGACGGCACCAACCACTACATCTACGGCCCCGACGGGTTGCCGCTGGAGCACATCGACCGCAACGGCGTCAAGACTCGGCTGACCCCGGGCGACGACGCAGATCACCCGCCGATAGCTGCGTCGGTGAACTCGCGCCCGACGGGGTCGTTGAACCGGTCCCCCTCCGAGCAGGGATGAGGGCGGGCGCCCGGCCTGGGCCGATTCGCCTCGGTGGCAGCAGTGCGGCGTTGAGGGCACCGACATCTCGGTCGTCTACGACACGGTGCCGGTCGCGACGATCCACTCGGTCGGCTGGCCGGTGATCTCGGCGATGAGGTCGAAGTCGTGGTCGTAGTGGAGCACGACCAGGCGGGCGGCCTCCGCGGCGGCGGCGATGAGCAGGTCCGCGAGCTTCGCCCCTCTCTGCTGGCTCCGCTCGGCGAGCGCGTCCTGGACCGCCACGGCCCGGTCGAGGACCGCCTGGTCCATCTCGACGGACGGCCACGCAGAGCGCGCTTGTCGCATGGCTCGATGAGAGGCCGGGCTTGTGGAGGAGTAGCCGGCTTCAAGGTCGGTCGGCGTGCAGCGGGCGACGAGCCCGCTTTCGAGCAGGGGGGTGAGCCGGGCGGCGACCGCAGGTTGACCGCGCCTGGCCAACGCGGAGGTATCACCGAGGTAGTAGGGCCTCAGCCCCACGCGTCGCGCCGGGAGGCCGGATCGGTCAGGAGATCGGCATCGACACCCCGCTCGGCCAGCAGGCCCTGCCGGCGCTGGTCGAGCGCGAGCACCTCGTCGAACGCCTCGTCCACCGTCGCCTTCAAGGTGCGGGTCCCCAGGAGAGCCCGGACCGCGTCGAGCTTGGCGTCGTCGACTTCGATCAGTCTCTTGGTCACCTCGTTAGGATATCTCATCGACGCTCCGCGGATAGCCCTGCCTTCAGCACACCGAGGCCCGCAGCGTCCTACGCCCTGCGGGGGACCCACAGCCGGGCTCGTCGTGCCATAGGCGTGCCATAAGCAATGGCACGCAGGGTGCAACAGGGACAACAGCGCGTACACCGCACCCCCGCCGACCTGCGGTTTTGTCGAGAACCCCAGGTCACGTGACACTCCCCCGGCCAGCCTTCCAAGCTGGCTATGCGGGTTCGATCCCCGTCACCCGCTCACAGAATCGGTGCCCAGGCGCCACAAGGACCGTGGCCGCCTCGGGCGCCGGTAGCCTCGCCGCCGATGGTTCAGGCCGACGAGGGCTCCGACACCGACGAGGACCTGCCGCCGAACCTGGGCCGGTCCGCCGTCGTCATGGCTGTGGGCACGACGCTGTCGCGGGTCACCGGGCTCGGGCGGCTGGTGGCCATGGCGTTCGCCCTCGGGGTGACGGAATCGCGGCTGGCGGACTCCTACAACATCGCCAACACCATGCCCAACGTGGTCTACGAGCTGATCCTGGGCGGGGTCCTGACGTCGGTGTTCATCCCGGTGCTGGTCGAGGAGCTGCGCAAGAAGCGCGACGACGACGCCTGGGAGTCGGTGTCGGCGCTGGTCACCACCTCGGCGGTGGTGGTCCTGGCCATCACCGTCCTGGCGGTCGTCGGCGCCCCGTGGATCATCCGGCTGTTCACCTTCCGGCTGTCCGGGGCCGAACAGGCCCAGCAGCAGGAGCTGGCGACGTTCTTCCTGCGGTTCTTCGCCCCCCAGATCGCCTTCTACGGCTTCGCCGCCATCGCCGGCGGCCTGCTCAACGCCCACGACAGGTTCGCGATCCCCATGTTCGCCCCCATCGCCAACAACCTGGTGGTCATCGCCACCTTCCTGGGCTTCGCCGCCATCGTCTCGGGCACGCCGGACGCGGCCGGCGTCGGCACGACGCTGTCCCACAAGCTGCTGCTGGCGATGGGGACCACGGGCGGGGTGGCCGTCATGGCGCTGGCCCACTGGCCATCGGTCCGCAAGCTCCCCGGCAAGCTGCGGTGGCGCCCGAACTTCCGCCACCCGTCGGTCAGGAAGCTGGGCCGGCTCTCGCTGTGGACCTTGGGGTACGTGGTGGCCAACCAGCTCAGCTTCAGCGTGGGCCTGGTGCTGGCCAACGGGGTCCAGGGGGGGCCCACGGCCATGTTCACCGCCTTCGCCTTCTTCCAGCTGCCCTACGGCGTGGCTGCGGTGTCCATCATGACCGCCCTCGTGCCCCGGATGTCGGCCCAGGCCGTGGAGGGCGACGACGACGGCTTCCGGGCGTCGGTGGGGACCGGCATGCGCCTGATGGGACTCGTCCTCCTGCCGGCGACGGCCGCCTACCTCGTGCTGTCCCGGCCCATCGTCACCACCCTGCTGGAGCACGGGGTCATGAGCCCCAACAGCAGCCGGCTGGTGGCCGAGGTCCTCGACATGTTCGCCATCGGCCTGGTGCCGTTCTCCTTCTACCTCTTGCTGCTGCGGGCCTTCTACGCCCGCCAGGACGCCAAGACGCCCACCTTGATCAACGTCGTTCTCAACACCGTGTACGCGCTCTTCTCCCTGATCTTCTTCCCGGCCTTCCGGGTCCAGGGCCTGGCCTTCGCCCACTCGCTCTGTTACGTCTGCGGCGCGGTGCTGGCCGGCGTCGTGCTCTCCCGGCGCATGGGTGGCCTGGGCACGGCCCGGACGTGGCGGGCCCTCGGGCGGGCGGCGGCCGCCTCCCTCGTCGCCGCCGGCGCCATGGTGCTCGCCGTCGCCGGCGTGAACTCGGTCATGGGGCCCAGCGGGGTGCGGGCGCTGGTGCAGTCGGTGGCCGGCCTGATCGCCGGCGGCATCGCTTTCGTGGGAGCGGCCAAGGTTCTCCGGATCGAGGAGCTGGACATGATGCGCAGCCTGTTGCCCGGCCGGTCTCGTACGTCGTCCGGCCTGGGATAGCGTTTGCGCCGTGAGCAGGCGGATGGTCGTCGTTGCCGTGGTTCTGCCGGTGACGCTGCTGTTGGCGTCGGCCGGCACCTTGGGTGCCCTGGCCATCGATCGACAAGCGAGGCGGACGCTGCCGTCGGGCGCCTTCATCCAGGGTGTCGATGTCGGCGGGCTGCGCTTCGACGCCGCCGTGGCCCGGGTGCAGGAGCGGGTGGAGGCACCCCTGCATCGGCCGATCACCTTGACCGTCGACGCCTTCAAGACCCAGACGACCCCCTGGGACCTGGGGTACCGGGTGGACGTGCCCGCCGCCGTGCACCAGGCCATGGGCGCGAGGGCCGACGGCAACATCGTCTCGCGGGTGTCCTCGCAGCTGTTCAACGCCGGCGGCGCCCCCTACGTGGAGGTCAAGCCGGCGTGGGGCCCGGGTCGGCTCGAAGAGGTGGTGGCCGCCGCCGGCAAGATCATCGGGACGGCTCCCAAGGACGCCGACATCGACATCTCCACCGGCTGGGTGAAGATGGTCCCCGAGAAGGCGGGCAAGGAGATCGACGTCGAGGCGTCCAAGAAGGCCGTCATGGACGGTGTCATGCTGGGCGACACCACGGTGAAGATGGTGGCCAAGCCGGTGAAGGCGGCCGCCGACCCGACGCTCTCGAAGGTCATCCTGGTCCGGGCCGGCGAGAACAAGCTGTACCTCTACGAGAACGGCCAGATCGTGAAGGAGTGGCCGGTCGCCACCGGTGCCAAGGGCTACCTCACCCCCGAGGGCGTGCACCGGATCACCCAGAAGATCCTCAACCCGTCCTGGCACAACCCCGGCAGCGCCTGGGCCCGGAGCCTCCCCAAGGTCATCGGCCCCGGTCCCAACAACCCCCTGGGCACCAAGGCGCTCCGGCTTGACGCGCCGGCCATCCTCATCCACGCCACCGCCAACCGGGCCTCCATCGGCTACAGCGACTCCCACGGCTGCATCCGGATGACCGAGGAGCACGAGGCCGAGCTGTTCGGGATGGTCGACGTGGGCACCCGGGTGGCGGTCGTCCAGGTCAGCCCGCCCCGCCCGATGGGCTCGGCGCCGATCGACGCGACGGCCTTCTAGCCCCGTTCTGGTTGCGGTTACCCGCGCATACGGGGGTCAAGTGCAACCAGAACGGGGGGCTAGATCGTCTGGTTTGCGATGGCCAGGGCGCCGGCGCTGGCCCGCCGCAGGTTCGCCAGCCGGCGGGGGTCGAGCTTCTCGCACACCCAGCCCCAGTGGATCGAGACCCAGTCGCCGGCGGCGAGGTCGTCGGCGAAGCCCCGGCCCTCGAAGGCCCGCAGCACCCGCTCGGCCCGGGCCTCACCAAGGACCAGCTTGCCGTCGACCGGGAGGAGTGGCTGGCGGTAGACGGTCACGCTGGCCCCGTCGACCTCCCGCACCCGGCCCCAGCTGATGCGGCAGCTCTCCATGGCGGCCATGCCCACCGAGTCGGCCTCCAGGTGGCGGTAGACGTCGAGCACGTGGAAGAGGTGGAACGGCTTGGCGCCGGCGGGGGGCTTGCGCAGCACCTGATCGCGCAGCTTGGCCGGCAGGTGCTTGCCGAACCGCTCCTCGAGCGACCGGTACAGGTCGCCGGCCTCGACCCGTTCGAGCAGGTCGTTGCCGATCCAGTACGCCTCGACCACCCGAGGGTCGAAGGGGTCGCCGATCCCGTTGGCGGCGGCGATCGTGCGCAGGTAGGGCACCGCGCCGGTGAACTTCACCAGCAGCGGAGCCAGGCGGGGGTCGGTCCGGCCGTCGACGGCGTGCTCGAACAGCACCTCGTTCTCGTTCCCGCCGCAGTAGCCCAGGTTGTTGGGCATGAAGGCGTAGCGGATGAAGAGGAGCAGCCCCGACGGCGGGGCGGCGGGAGGCGCCGCAGGCATGGCCCCAGTCTCGCGCTCCAACTACCTCTTCAGTTTTCGCCGCCCTGGGTCGAATGTACTAGTGGCGATGCCGAAAGCACTGCGCGATCCTGTAGGGCCTCGTCAGCCACAACTCCCCGTCGGGAGCGGTCCTGGCACGGAATCCCGGAGAGGCAAATGCGACTTTCCATCCTGACTAGACCGGAAGTGATCGCATTCACAATTCTGATTATCGGGACGGCTATTGTGACTCTCCGAATGACACGTCCAGGGGGCCGGTTCTCCGGCCGGCGCAAAGGCGGCGGGCGCGCTGTCGCCACCGCCGGCGGCGGCGAGACCGCCTTCAAAGTCGAACAGGTCGACCGCAACGACCCCAAGTCGCGTATGGAGTCGGTCACCTTCGCCGACGTGGCCGGCCTCGACGAGGCCATCGCCGAACTGCGGGAGGTCGTCGACTACCTCCGTGACCCCCACCGGTTCGAGCGCCTGGGCGCCCACATGCCCAAGGGCGTGCTCCTGTACGGCCAGCCCGGGTGCGGCAAGACCCTGCTGGCCCGGGCCCTCGCCGGCGAGACCGGCGTGCCGTTCTTCTACATGTCGGCCACCAGCTTCGTGGAGAAGTTCGTGGGCCTGGGCGCCTCCCGTGTGCGCCAGCTGTTCGAGGCGGCCAAGCGGTCGTCGCCGTGCATCATCTTCATCGACGAGCTCGACGCCATCGGCCGCCATCGCAGCGCCGACACCAGCGGTGAGCGTGAGTTCGACCACACCCTGAACGCCCTCCTCGTCGAGCTCGACGGCTTCGCGGCGTCGACGGGCGTGATGATCATCGGCGCCACCAACCGGCCCGAGCTCATCGACGGCGCCCTCCTGCGCCCCGGCCGCTTCGACCGCCGCATCCAGGTCGACCGGCCCGACCGCACCGGCCGGGAGAGGATTCTGCGCCTCCACGCCGACGCCCGCCCCGTCTCCCGGCGGGTCGACTGGGGCGAGGTGGCCGCCAACACCGCCGGCCTGACCCCCGCCGAGCTGGCCAACATCGTGAACGAGGGCTGCCTGCTGGCCGCCCGCCGCCACCGTGACCGGGTGGCCCCCGAGGACATCGACGAGGCTGTGTCCCGGGTCCTCGCCGGCACCCGCAGCGCCCGGCTCATGACCGACGAGGAGAAGGAGCTCGTCGGCGTGCACGAGGCCGGCCACGCTCTCCTGTCGGTGCTGCTCCGGGGCGTCCAGCCGCCGTCGCGGGTGTCGATCGTGAACCGGGGCGCCGCCTTCGGCCGCTCACCGTGGTCGACGGTCGACGACCGTGAGGTGCTGACCAAGCGTGAGCTGATGGCCCAGCTCATCGTCCTCATGGGAGGCCGGGCGGCCGAGATGCAGGTCTTCGGTCAGCCCAGCACCCGGGCCGAGGACGACCTCGAGCACGCCGCCGCCCTGGCCCGCCGCATGGTCGAGCGTCTGGCCATGACCGGGCGGTTCGAGCTTGCCGGGCGCACCGACGAGGGCGTCCGGGGCAAGGACGAGGGCGAGGGCTCCAAGGAGGTCCGCGAGCTGCTCGAGAAGGCCGAGCAGGCCGCCCGCACCATCCTGGGCGACAACGCCAACGACCTCCGCACCGTGGCCGAGACTCTGGTCCTCAAGGAGACCCTGACCGCCGGCGAGCTGCAGGACATCGTCCGGGGTTTCGTCTCCGAACCGTAGGTTCCCGCCCGCTCAGAGGCAGAGGAACAAGATGCACGTCTTGGCCGCCTCCGGCGGCGCCGGCGGGGCGGCCACGGCGTCGAGATAGAGCGGCGTGCCGTCCCAGCCGGCCATCACCGGGTGCTGGGCGCCCTGGGCCTGACCGGCGGTCAGCTGCGGCGCCCGGTGCGCGGCGTAGGCGAACGCCTCCTGGATCGATACCCGGCGGTCACCGTCGGCGTCCGCCGCGCCGTTGATCAGGCCCTGCTTCACCAGGAGCAGGGTGAAGACCGACTGGCGCATGTCGGGGATCTCGTAGGACTTCTCGTTGGCCCGCGACGAGGCGGTGAACAGTCGGTTCGGGGCGGAGATGCCCTCGTCGAAGCCGGCCGCCTCGCAGCCGGAGATGTCGACCCAGGCCTGGCCCTTGAGCTGGCGCATCTTGGCGGCCAGCTCGGTGTCGGCGATGAAGACGTTGTCATGGGGCCAGAGGTACTCCGTCGAGCCCACCTGCTTCACGTGGCCCGAGTAGTGGAAGACGGACATCCCGTTGGGGGTGCTGTGGTCGACCAGCCACTGCAGCCCGGCGCGGATCCCCGCCGCCGTGGCCGCCCCGTCGGTGAGGACCTTGATGTGGTCGTCGGCCCAGCCGTTCTTGAGCAGGGCCTGGCGGACGTCGGCCGCGTCGTTCACCGCGCCGTAGTTGGGCCGGGTGCTGCCCTGGAACCGGTCGACACCGACGATCAGCGCCCACCGCTCGCCGGCGGCCGGCGCCGGCGCCGCCGATGCGATCGGGGCGGCCAGCAGTCCTCCGAGGACGCCGGCCAGCAGGAGAGACAGCAGCAGGACACGTCGCATGCCTGATTTCCTACCACGCCGGCCCATTTGCCACCGCATGCCGTTTCGGGGTACAGGGGGGCGGGGTTCCTGCCGATATGGCGAACGTGCCGAGGCCGATCCGCGTGCTGCTGGCCGACGACACGGCGAGTGTCCGGACGCTCCTACGCGGGACGTTGGAGGCCTCCAGGGCCTTCGAGGTGGTCGGCGAGGCCGGCGACGGGGCCCAGGCGGTGGAGATGGCCGAAGCGCTCCAACCCGACATGGTGCTCCTCGACCTGGCCATGCCGGTCCTCGGCGGCATGGAGGCGATCCCCCAGATCCGCCGCCGCGCCCCCGGCGCCCGGGTCGTCGTCCTCTCGGGTTACGCCCCGGACCGCATGGGCAGCCAGGCGGTGGAGGTAGGCGCCTCCGCCTTCCTGGAGAAGCAGCAGCGCCCCTGGGACCTTGTCGCCAGCCTCCTGCAAACCTGGAAGTCCAGCCAGCCGCGACCCCCGCTCGAGCCGCCGGCGCCGGAGCGCTTCCGCCACGCGTTCGACCACGCGCCGCTCGCCATGGCCCTGGTCGGCATGGACGATCGGGTCCGTTGGGCCAACCAGGCGTGGTGCCGGCTCACGGGCTACGGCCTCGACGAGCTGGCCGCCCTGACGGTCGCCGAGCTCACCCATCCCGAGGACAGGGAGGAGGCGGCCGCCGGCCGGCGGGCGGTGGCCGCCGGCGCCGTGCCCACCCACCAGGCGGAGGCCCGGCTGTGCCGGCCCGACAGCCGCACGGCGTGGGCGTCGATCAGCTGCTCGCTGCTCGACGGTGGACTGGTGGTGCAGATGGTCGACGTCACCGAGCGAAAGCGCCTGCTCCTCGATCTGACCCGGTCAAACGGCGAGCTGAGCAGCTTCGCCTTCCTCGCCGCCCACGAGCTGAAGTCGCCCCTCCAGGCCATCTCCGGGTTCGCCGCCCTCCTCGACCGCGCCTATGGGCCGTCGCTGGAGCCCCAGGCCCGGGAGTTCGTCGGGTGGATCGTCAAGGGCGCCGGCCGGATGGGGGCCCTGGTGGAGGACCTGCTGACCTACTGCGCGGTCGACAGCGACGATGCCGGCTCCGAGGACGTCGACCTGGCCGAGGTGTTCGCCGACTGCCGGGACGAGCAGGGGCCCGAGATCAGCCGCCGGGGCGCCATCGTGACCGTCGGCGATCTTCCCGTGGTCACCGGCGACCCGATGCAGCTCACCCAGCTGGCCCGGAACCTCCTCTCCAACGCGGTGAAGTTCGTGCCCGACGGCCGGGTCCCGGAGGTCCACGTCTCCGCGGCGCGGGGCGCCGAGGTGTGGGTTGTGACGGTGGCGGACAACGGGATCGGGGTGGATGACGTGTCGGCGGAGCGCATCTTCGCCATGTTCGAGCGCTTGCACCCCAGGGAGCGGTTCAAGGGCACCGGGATCGGCCTTTCCATCTGCAAGCGCATCGTCGAGCGGCGGGGCGGGCGGATATGGGTGGAAGCCAACCCGGGAGGCGGAAGCCGCTTCCGCTTCACCCTTCCCGACGTGCTGGCGTGAGCGCCGCCCGGGAGGCGGCGCCCGGAAATCAGGGATCGAACCGATAGCCCACGCCCCGGACGGTCTTGATCCAGCGGGGGTGGTCGGGGTCGGGTTCGATGCGCCGGCGGATGCGCCGGACGTGCTCGGTGACGGTGTCCGGGTCCTGCCATTCCTCGGAGGAGTCCCACACGTTGGCCAGCAGCTGCTGGCGGGAGAAGACCTGGCGAGGCGAGGCGGCGAGGAAGGCCAGGAGGTCGAACTCCCGGGCGGTGGTGGTGACCACCTCCCCGTCGGCGGTCACCTCCCGGGTGCCGAGGTCGAGCGTGAGGCCGTCGAAGCTCAGGACGGACTGCGGCGAGGTGGTCCGCGTGCGGCGCAGCACCGAATTGATCCGGGCGGTGAGCTCGCCCGGTGAGAACGGCTTGACCACGTAGTCGTCGGCGCCCAGCTTGAGCCCGAGGATGCGGTCGGCCTCGCTGCCACGTGAGGTGAGCAGGATGACCGGGACGTCGCTGTCGCGGCGCAGCCGGGTGAGGATGTCGAGGCCGTCCTGGGTGGGCAGCATCAGGTCGAGGAGAACGAGGTCGGGCTGCGAGGCGGCGATGGCCGCCAGGGCCGCACCGCCGTCGCGCACCTGGTCGACGGTAAAGCCTTCCATCTCGAGATAGCGGGTCAGGAGCACCCGGATCGCCTCGTCGTCGTCGATCACGAGGACCTTTCCTGACGGTGTTCCCGGCGCCGGCACGACAACAGGGTAGAAGTTGGGAGACAGTTGGGTCGGAGTGGGTCTGGGCGTGGGTCCCACAGTCGATCCTCCCCCACATATGGGCTCCGCACCGGCGACGATGAACGCCGCCGCACCGGCGACGATGAACGCCGCCGCACCGGCGACGATGAACATCGTCAAGCCAACCGCCAATCCTGTCGATACTGACGAGGGGACCAGGTTTGGCCGACGAGGGAGCCAGGGATGAGACAGGACCGGACGGCAGTGGCCCAGCCGGAGGGAATGCCCGGACGGGACATCGGTGAGGCGGTCGGATCGGTTGAGGAGAGCCCGGCCGTGGACGAGACGGTCATCGAGCAGCTGGCCACTATCACCGACGGCCAGGGTTTCAGCGTCCTCGGTGAGCTCCTGCATGCCTTCCTGAGCGCAGTGCCCGGCCGCCTGGAGACGCTCGACCGGGCGGCCAGCGCCGGCGAGCTGGTGGCGGTGGGCGACCAGGCCCACGCCCTCACCGGCAGCGCGGCCAGCTTCGGCGCCCGGGGCATGGCGGACCTGTGCCGCCAGCTGCGGGCATCGGCCCAGACCGGCGACCTCGAGGCCACCCAGCGACTGGTGGGCGCCCTACACGCCGAGTTCCTGAAAGTCCGCGCCTGGCTGGTGACGTTCCGGGACCGGTCATGAACGTCGTCGTCGTCGACGACGACCCTCTCGTCCGGCTGGTCCTGGCCAAGGCGGTGAGCAGCACCGGCCACGTCGCCATGCCCACCGACAGCGGTGAGGGCGCCCTGCGGCTGGTGGAGACCAGCAACGTCGACGTCGTGGTCAGCGACTGGATGATGCCCGGGATGTCGGGCCTGGAGCTGTGCAAGCTCATCCGGGCCCGCGACGCCATCGAGTACGTGTACTTCATGCTGGTCACGGCCCTCGACGACAGCGAGCATGCCCTGGCCGGCATCGCCGCCGGCGTCGACGACTGCCTGGTCAAGCCCGTCCGGCCCTTCGACCTCAAGCTTCGCCTCATGGTGGCCGAGCGGGTGACCGACCTGCACCGCCGGCTGGCCGAGCGCCAGCGCGGCCTGGAGCGGTCCAACGTCGAGATGGCCGCCACCGCCCGCCAGGATCCGCTGACCGGCCTCGGGAACCGGCTGAAGATGGCCGAGGACCTGGAGATCTTCAAGTCCCGCCGCGACCGCTACCACGAGCCCTTCGGTGTGGCCCTGTTCGACATCGACCACTTCAAGTCGCTCAACGACGCCGCCGGCCACCTGGCCGGCGACAAGGCGCTCCGCCAGGTGGCGGCGGTCATCCGCAGGGAACTGCGGGAGGCCGACATGGCCTACCGCTACGGCGGCGAGGAACTGCTGGTCGTCCTGCCTGCCCCTGTCCGGCGGGTGGCGGCGGCCGCCGAGCGCATCCGCAAGGCGGTGGAGCACGCCGCCATCCCGCACCCGGGCCGGCCGGGCCCCGAGACGGTCGTGACGCTCAGCGTGGGCGTCGCCGCCGCCGAGGGCGACGCCGAGTCCTACCTGTTGGCGGCCGACGCCGCCCTCTACAAGGCGAAGTCGGAAGGCCGCAATCGCATGGCAGTGGCCGGTCGATGGTTCGCCATCCCGGAGCTTTCCTCGCAGTGAGCCGTCCGGCGCCGACCCGTAGCAGCGGCTCCGACCTCGTCGCCATGCGGGCGGCGGCGCTGGTCCGCGTGGCCGTGGCCGGGCTCGCCGCCGGGTTCGGGCTGGTGGGCGCCGGCCGATGGGACCTCCCGATGGGCAGCCTGTTCGTCGTGCTCGGCCTGGCGTGGCTGCCGTGGACCGTCTTCCTGTTCTTCGCCGGCCGGGCCGGTCCGGGCCGGCGCCGCCACCTCCAGCTGGCCCTCTACGGCGGGCCGGTCGGCGACGTGGCCGTCCTGTTCGCCGCCCAGTGCCTGGCCCCGTGGGCATGGGGGATCCTCCTCCTCGCCGAGGCGCTGGCCGTCAGCGTGGCCGCCTGGCTGTGGCCCGGGCGCCGGGCGTGGTTCCTGGTCGGGTGCTCGATCGTCCTGACGCTGATCGCCCAGGGCATCGTGGCCGCGGACGACCGTCAGCCCGCCGGCCTGCTGGCCGTCTTCGCCCTGTCCATCGTGGGCCTGACCCTCGTGGTGGGCCGCATCGCCCGCAACCACCGGGTGGCGGCCGTGACCTCCCACCACTTCCGCCAGAAGGCGGAGACCATCCTCAACCGGGTGGCCGACGGGATCGTGGTCACCGACGGGAAGGGCATCGTCCTCGAGACCAACCCGGCCGGCGAGCGGCTCATGGGCGCCGAGGGCCCGTTCGTGGTCGGCATGCCCTGCATCCGGGCCCTCGGCCTCCACGAAGGCGAGCGGCTCCTGGACTGCCGGGACGGGTGCCCCCTCGTCCATGACGAGCCCGGTTCGGGTCGGGAGGTGTGGCGGGAGATCGCCGACGGCCGGCGCCAGCCCCTCCTGGCCAGCGCCTTCGCCGTCACCGACGAGCAGGGCGGCGTGGAGATCGTCCACTCACTGCGCGACATCACCAAGCTGAAGGAGGCCGACGAGGCCAAGACGCTCTTCCTGGCCACCGCCTCCCATGAGCTCAAGACGCCGGTCACGGTCATCAACGGCTTCGCCGAGACCATCCTGGCCTACCCCGACATGCCCGTTGAGCGCCGGGACCAAGCCGTCGAGGCCATCCGCCGGCGGGCCACCGAGCTGAGTGCCGTCGTCGACCGGCTGCTGCTGTCCAGCAAGATCGAGAGCGGCCGGGTGCACGTCGATGTGCATCCGGTGGACGTCCGGGCCCTCGTCATGGAGCGGTCGGGCGCCTTCCGGGACGCATCGGGGCGCGACATGGTCCGCCTGGTGGCCGACGAGGGCCTGGTGGCCATGGCCGATCCCCTGGCGCTGCAGACCGTCGTCGACCACCTCCTGGACAACGCGGTCAAGTACTCCGACGGCGGGCCGGTGGTGATCCGGGGCCGCAAGGGACCGGGCACGGTGGAGGTCGCGGTCAGCGACATCGGCATCGGCATGGACGAGGAGCAGGCCCGGCGCTGCTTCGAGAAGTTCTGGCAGGCCGAGTCCACCGACGTGCGCCGGTTCGGCGGCACGGGCATCGGGCTCTACATCGTCTCGTCTCTCGTCGAGGCCATGGGGGGCAGGATCTCGGTGGAGACCGCCGTCGGCAGGGGCAGCACCTTCACCGTCACCCTTCCGCAGGTCGCTGCCCCCGACGTCGGGACCCTCCCGGACGAGTCGGGCATCGATGACCTCGTGCGCCAGGTCGGCGCTCGGTCGAGGGAGAACGCATGAAAGCGCTGGTGGTGGACGACGCACCGGACATCCGGCTGCTCGCCGACCTCGTCCTGTCGATGGCCGGGTTCAGTGTGTCGGCGGCGTCCAGCGGCAGCGAGGCGCTGCGCAGACTGGCCGGCGGCGACCTGCCCGACATCGTCCTGCTCGACGTCCAGATGCCGGACGTCGACGGCTGGGAGACCCTCAGCCGGGTGCGATCCGACCCCCGGACCGCCGACCTCCCCGTCGTCCTCTGCACCGTGAAAGGACTTCCGGAGGACACCCTCAAGGGCTGGTCGCTGGGCTGCGACGGCTACCTGGGCAAGCCGTTCGACATCAACCGCCTGGTCGACGAGCTGAACGGTGTGCTGCGGCGGGACATGAAGGAGCGTCTCGCCATCCGGAAGGCCCGGGTCGCCGACCTCCGCAAGGTCACCGCGGAACGGGCGTGAACGGTCAGTAGGCCGTCTTGACGACGTGCCAGGTGCCGCCGACGCCGTCGCCCTTGACGTCGCCCGGGGCCTGGTCGGCGGCGTAGTAGTAGAGCGGCTTGCCGTCCCAGTTGACCTGCAGCTTGGTCGCGTCGTCGGGGCGGGGGGCGGTGGTCAGCAGGCTGACGCCCGGGCCGGCGACGGGGGCCGTGACGCCGGCGGGCAGGACGAGGGGCGGCCAGGTGGCGGCGCAGTTGCCGACACAGGTGCTGGCCGGCCCGGTGTCCTGGTCCCAGATGTAGAGCGTCTTGCCGTCGCCGTCGACCAGCACGGTCCCCAGCGACGTGCTGGCCGTCTTCACGGTGGCCTTGACCGCCGCCGTGGTGGCGGGGGCGGCCGGCGTGCCGCCCGTCTGGCCGCCGGCGGACGTCGTCGCCGGCTCGTCGTTGTCGCCGCATGCGGCCATGCCCATGGCCAGGGTCACGCTCAGCACCACCGCGGACATTCTGCGAGCTCGCATGTCGTTCCCTCCCGTGTCGTTCGTCGCCGGTCGGTGATCCCTACGGTCACGGCCGGCGGAGGGATTGCGGCAATCCCGGGAGGTGCCTGGGCCGTACCCTTCGACGCGATGCCCGCCGCCTCCGACGACACCCTCCTGGCCAGCTTCGCCCTGGGTGACCCCGACGCGGCCGCGGCGTTCATCCGCCGCTACCAGGGCCGGGTCTACGGCCTGGCCAGGACCATGGTGGGAGATCCGGACCTGGCCGAGGACATCGCCCAGGAGGCGTTCCTGCGGGCGTGGCGCAACGCCCAGGCCTACGACTCCCGGCGGGGGTCCGTCCACACGTGGATGCTGGTGATCACCCGGAGCCTGGCCATCGACGCCATGCGCCTGCGCCGGGCCCAGCCCGTCGATCCGGAGACCTTCGCCAACCTCGACTGGCGCACGCCGGCGGCGACCGGCCCGGAGGCGGCGGCCGAGACCAGCGCCGGCGTGCGGGAACTGCGGGTGGCGCTCGAGGGGCTGCCGGCCGAGCAGCGCCAGGCCCTGCTCTTGGCGGCCCTGTGCGGGCGGACCGCGGTGGAGATCAGCGAGATGGAGTCGATCCCCCTGGGGACGGCCAAGACCCGCATCCGTACCGGCATGCAGAAGGTGCGGGCGGCGATGGCCCGCCGGAGGACCGAACCGTGACCTGCGCCGAGCTGGAAGCCCTGGCCGCCGAGCTGGCCCTGGGCACGGTCTCCGGTGCCGAGCGGGCCGTCGCCCTGGACCACCTCGCCGGCTGCCCGGCCTGCCGGGAGCTGGTTTCGGATCTGGCGGAGGTCGCCGACCGCATGCTGCTGCTGGCGCCGGTGACCGAGCCCCCGCCCGGGTTCGAGTCCAAGGTCCTGGCCGGGATGGGGGTCGCTCCCGTGCGGGAGCTGGGCCGGCCGGCCCGTCGCCGGCGCGTTCTGGCCGGGGTGGCCGCGGTGGCGCTGGTGGCGGCGATGTCCGCCGCCGGCGCCGCGTGGCTGGCCGGCGAGGGGGAACGGCCGGTGGAGATCCGCACCGCCCTGGCCGCCGACAACGAAGGCCGCTGGAGGTGCCGGGCCGTCGTCTACGGCGACAAGCCCACATGGCTGGTGGTCAGCCTCGACCGGATGGACGGGTCGAACAACTCCTACTCGGTGGAGGCCGTGCACGCCGGCAGCGAGGTGCCCATCAAGGTGGGCACGTTCACCCTGCAGCAGGGCCACGGCACCCTGGCGCGGCCCCTGGATCTGCCGGCCGGCCACTTGGAGTCGGTCCGGGTCCTCGACGCCGGCGGCCGGGTCCGCTACCAGATGACCTTCGACGACCAGTGAGCGGCCGACCGGAAGCGCCCTCGGTAGGATTCGAACCTACGCACCCGCCTCCGGAGGGCGGTGCTCTATCCCCTGAGCTACGAGGGCCTGCTCCGGCTCAGATGGTATCTCCCAAGTGGTAGGTGTCGGGCGCCGGTAGGATCTTGTAGTGGGCAAGCTGACGGTGCTGGTGATCGACGACGACCCCGTGATCCTCGAGCTGCTGCGAGTCAACTTCGAGATCGAGGGTTTCGACGTCATCTGCGCCGCCGACGGCGAGGAAGGGTTCCAGCGGGCCCAGGCCGAGCAGCCCGACATCGTCATCTCCGACATCATGATGCCGAGGCGCGACGGGCTCCAGCTGCTCACCGACCTCAAGGGCGACCCCACCACCGAGGGTCTGCCGGTGATCCTGCTCTCGGCCAAGGCCCAGAAGACCGAGGTCCAGCAGGGCCTCGACCTGGGCGCCGACGACTACATCACCAAGCCCTTCGACCCGCTGGAGCTGATCGACCGGCTCAACGCGGTCATGACCCGGCCCCGACGCTAACCCCCCGCCCATGCCGATGATCCAGGACATCCTCACCTCCTCCCTGCGCGGCGCGCTGGTGGCGCTCGGCGTCGACCCGGTGCCCGAGCGCATCCCCGTCGAGCGCTCGAACCGGCCCGAGCTGGGCGACTGGTCCTCCAGCGTGGCTCTGGCCGCGGCCAAGGCCAGCGGCCGCAACCCTCGCGAGCTCGCCGATGAGCTGGTGGCCCGCATGAACGCCGACCCGCCGGCCTACGTGGCCGCCATGAACGTCGCCGGCCCGGGGTTCGTGAACTTCCGCCTCCACGACCGCTGGTTGCACGACTGCCTCACCGAGGTGGTCGAGGCCGGCGTCACCGGCTATGGCCGCCACGACATCGGCCACGGCCAGCGGGTCAACGTCGAGTTCGTCAGCGCCAACCCCACCGGTCCCCTCCACGTCGGCGCCGGCCGGTGGGCGGTCTACGGCGACGCCCTCTGCCGCCTCTTCGAGCGCTGTGGCTACCGCGTGCACCGGGAGTACTACGTCAACGACCGGGGCCTCCAGGTCGGCCTGCTCGGTGCCTCTTTGGCCGCGGCCAAGGCCGGCCGGCCCCCGCCCGACGACGCCTACAAGGGCGGCTATGTCTCCGACTGGGCGGCGGAGATGCCGGACGACGCCGAGCCGGCGGCCTGGGCCCGCCGGCGCGCCGTCGCCGACATCAGGGGGGCGCTCGCGTCGCTCGGGGTCGAGTTCGACACCTGGTTCAGCGAGCAGTCGATGGTCGACTCCGGCGCCATCGAGGCCGCCCTTGCCGACATGCGCAACTCCGGCCTGGTCTTCGAGCACGAGGGCGCCACCTGGCTGCGGACCACCGACCTGGGCCTGGCCAAGGACGAGGTCCTGCTCAAGACCGGCGGCGAGCCCACCTACCTGCTGGGCGACATCGCCTACCACCGCGACAAGTTCACCCGGGGCTTCACCCGCCTGATCGACATCTGGGGCGCCGACCACCACGGCCACGTCGCCCGGCTCAAAGCCGGCGTCCAGGCGCTCGGGCACGACCCGGAGGAGCTGGAGATCGTCCTCGGCCAGCTGGTGACCGTGATGAAGGACGGAAACGTCGTCCGGATGGGCAAGCGGAGCGGGAACTTCGTCGAGCTGGCCGAGGTGGTGGAGGAGGTGGGGCCCGACGTCGCCCGGCTCACCTTCCTGCTGCAGTCGATCGACACCAAGCAGACCTTCGACCTGGACGCCGTGGTCTCGAAGTCGATGGACAACCCGGTCTTCTACGTCCAGTACGCCCACGCCCGGATCGCCTCCATCTCGCGGGTGGCGGCGGAGAAGGGCGTGCAGCGGTACCCGCTGGAGATCGTCGACCTCTCGGGCCTCGAGCATCCCCGGGAGCTGGACCTGCTGCGCAGCCTGGGCGAGCTACCCGAGGTGGTGGCCGACGCCTGCCGCACCCGGGCTCCGCACAAGGTGGCCACCTGGGTCCGGGAGCTTGCCGGGCGGTTCCACGGCTTCTACCACGACTGCTATGTGATGGGGGAAGGCGTGAGTCACGAGCAGACCCAGGCCCGGCTGTGGCTGGTGGAGTCGACCCGGATCGGCCTGGCCATCGGGCTCGACCTGCTCGGGGTCAGCGCGCCCGACTCGATGTGATCCACCCGCTTCCTCGCTCTGTCCTGCCCGACACGGCGCACGTGGGCCACGACGGGCGGCTGACGGTGGGCGGGGTCGACGTGCTGGAGTTGGCCGAGGAGCACGGCACGCCGGTGTTCGTCTACGACGAAGACCACCTGCGGGCCCGTTGCCGGGAGGCGGTCGCCGCCTTCGGCGACGGGGTCGCCTACGGGTCCAAGGCCTTCCTGTGCAAGGCCATGGCCCGGCTGGTGCACGAGGAGGGCATGCGGGTCGACGTGGCCACCGGGGGCGAGCTGCACGTGGTGCTGGCGGCCGGCGTGCCGGCCGAGCGGATCGTCCTGCACGGCAACAACAAGTCGCTCGACGAGCTGCAACGGGCCCACGAGCTCGGCCTACGGGTGGTGGTCGACTCCTTCGACGAGCTGGCCCGGCTCGAGGCCTTGCACAAGGAATCAGGGCTGCCGACCCGGGTGATGGTGCGGGTCACGCCGGGGGTCGAGGCCCACACCCATGAGTACGTGATGACCGGCCAGACCGACTCCAAGTTCGGGTTCGGCGTGGCGTCGGGCGACGCCGGCCGGGCGGTCGAGCACTGCCAGGTCCACTCCGCCTTCGACCTGGTCGGCGTGCACGCCCACATCGGGAGCCAGATATTCCTGCTCCGGTCCTTCGAGAAGGCGATCGAGATCCTGGCCGGGTTCGTGGAGCCGTTGGGGGTCGAGGAGCTGTGCCTGGGCGGCGGCCTCGGCGTGCCCTACGTCGAGGGCGAGGAGGCGCCCACCATCACCGAGTGGGCGTCGGTGCTCCACGCGGCCTGCGCCGGCGCCGGCATCACGGCCCGGATCACCGTCGAGCCCGGCCGGGCCATCGCCGCCGCCGCCGGCCTGACCCTGTACCGGGTGGGCACGGTGAAGGACATACCGGGCGTGCGCACCTACGTGTCGGTCGACGGCGGGATGAGCGACAACCCCCGCCCCGTCCTCTACGGCAGCGGCTACGAGGCGTTCCTACCCCGCGCCACGCTGGCCTCGCGCCCGAAGACGGTGACGGTGGTCGGCAAGCACTGTGAGTCGGGCGACATGGTGGTGCGCGACGCCCACGTCCCGGCTGACCTGGCCGTGGGCGACATCCTCTGCACCCCGGTCACGGGCGCCTACGGCCACTCCATGGCGTCGAACTACAACAAGGTCCCTCGCCCGCCGGTGGTGTTCGTCGCCGGCGGCCAGGCGAGGGTGGTGGTCCGCCGCGAGAGCCTGGACGACCTGTTGCGCCTCGACGAATAGAGCGTTTGGTCACTAGGGGGCATATGTGACCCCCTATTGACCAGACGTCGGCGGGCGAGGGGAGTTGTACGGTGGGCGGGTGGACGGGAACTCGACCGTGCGAGTCGGCGTGCTGGGGTACGGCAACGTCGGCGCGGCCGTTGTCGCCCTGATCGCCGAGAACGGCGACACCATCGCGGCCCGCACCGGGCTGCGCCTCGAGGTGGCCCGGGTGGCGGTCCGCGACGTCGCCAAGGCTCGCACCGGGTTCGCCACCTTCACCGACGACGCGGCCGGCGTGGCGGTCGACCCGGATGTCGACCTGATCGTCGAGGTCATCGGTGGGCTGCAGCCGGCGAAAGGCCTGGTCCTGGCGGCGCTGAAGGCCGGCAAGCCCGTCGTCACCGCCAACAAGGAGCTGATGGCGGCGCACGGAGCCGAGCTGTTCGACGCCGCGGCCAAGGCCGGCGTCGACCTGCTCTTCGAGGCCTCGGTGGCCGGCGCCATCCCCCTGATGCGCCCGCTGCGGGAGTCGCTCGCCGGCGACCGGATCAAGCGGGTGCTCGGCATCGTCAACGGGACGACGAACTTCATTCTCACCCGGATGACCGAGTCGGGGCAGTCCTTCGGCGAGGCCCTGGCCGAGGCCCAGGCCCTCGGCTACGCCGAGCGTGACCCCACCGCGGACGTGGAGGGCCACGACGCGGCGGCCAAGGCCTCGATCATCGCCAGCCTGGCCTTCGGCGTGCGGGTCGTGGCCGGCGACGTCTACCGCGAGGGCATCACCGGGGTGACCGCGGACGACATCCGCATGGCCGGTCGCCTCGGCTACATCGTCAAGCTGCTGGCCGTGATCGACGACGTGGGCGGCGAGGTGGCGGTCCGGGTCCACCCGGCCATGGTCCCTGTCGCCCACCCGCTCGCCGCGGTCAGGGAGTCGTTCAACGCCGTCTTCGTCGAGGGCGCCGCCGCCGGCGAGCTGATGTTCTACGGCCGGGGCGCCGGCGGGCGGCCCACGGCCAGCGCCGCGCTGGGCGACGTGATCGACGCCGCCGCCAACCTGCGCCAGGGCACGTCGGCCGGCGTCCCCGGGTTGGCCACCGCCCGTATCCGGCCCATGGACGACGTCCGCTCGCAGTACTACCTGTCGCTCGACGTGGCCGACAAGCCCGGTGTCCTCGAGCAGGTGGCGGCCGCCTTCGCCCGCCATCTCGTCTCCATCGTGCAGGTCCTGCAGACCGGCATGGGAGACGAGGCCCGGCTGGTGCTGGTCACCCACACCGCCCTGGAGAGGGACATGCAGGCCACGGTGGCCGAGCTGCGCGAGCTCGACAGCGTCGACCGGGTCGGCACCCTCCTCCGGGTGATCGGCGCCGAAGGGTGACGCGGCCGGGGTGGAAGGGGCTGATCGAGGAGTACCGCCAGTTCCTCCCTGTCGACGCCAAGACGCCGGTCGTCACCCTCCACGAGGGGGCGACGCCACTGGTCCACGCCCCTCGGGTGTCCGAGCGGGTGGGCGCCGATGTGTGGCTGAAGGTCGAGGGCGCCAACCCCACCGGCTCGTTCAAGGACCGGGGCATGACCCTCGCCATCTCCAAGGCCGTCGAGGAGGGCGCCAAGGCGGTGGTCTGCGCCTCCACCGGCAACACGTCGGCCTCGGCCGCGGCCTACTCCACCCGGGCCGGCCTGACCTGCGTGGTACTCATCCCCGAGGGCTACATCGCCCTGGGCAAGCTGGCCCAGGCCCTGGTCCATGGAGCCCGCGTGCTGCAGATCCGGGGCAACTTCGACAACGCCCTCGACCTGGTGCGCGAGCTTGGGGAGCGGGAGCCGGTCACCATCGTGAACTCGGTGAACCCGTACCGCATCCAGGGCCAGCAGACCGGGGCGTTCGAGGTGGTCGACGTGCTGGGCGACGCGCCCGACGTCCACTGCATCCCCGTGGGCAACGCCGGCAACATCACCGCCTACTGGATGGGCTACCGCCGTTACCAGGACGCCGGCCGCTCGACCAAGCTGCCGGCGATGCTCGGCTTCCAGGCCGAGGGGGCGGCGCCGATCGTGCTCGGCCACCCCGTGGAGAACCCCGACACCATCGCCACCGCCATCCGCATCGGCAACCCGGCCTCGTGGCGGGGCGCCGAGTCGGCCGCCACCGAGTCCGGCGGGGGGATCCACGCCGTGTCCGATGCCGAGATCCTCGCCGCCTACCGCCTCCTCGCCGGCACCGAGGCGGTTTTCTGCGAGCCGGCGTCGGCCGCCTCCGTCGCCGGCCTGCTGAAGGTGGGTGTCCCCGAGGGCACCCGCACCGTGGTCTGCACGCTGACCGGCCACGGCCTGAAGGACCCCGACCGCGCCATCGCCGAGATCGCCGTCCCGTCTCCGGTCGACGCCGACCTGGCCTCCGTCCGAGCCGAGCTGGGCCTGTGACCCCCATCCGTTCTGGTTGCACCTACCCGCGCATGCGGTGGTCAAGTGCAACCAGTTCGAGGGGGGCGGCGTGAAGTACGTCGTCTGCGTGCCCGACGGCGCCGCCGACGAGCCCCTCGCCGAGCTCGGCGGCCGCACGCCCCTGGAGGCGGCCGACCTCCCGACCTTCGCCGCCCTGGCCCGCCGGGCCGAGGTCGGCCGGGCGGCGACCATCCCCGAGGGTTTCCCGCCCGGCAGCGACGTCGGCAACATGTCGATCCTCGGCTATGACCCCGCCCGCTACCACACCGGCCGGGCGCCGATCGAGGCGGCGGCGATGGGGCTGCAGCTCGACGACGACCAGGTCGCCTACCGCTGCAACCTGGTCGACGTCGGCGCCGGCGGCACCATGGACGACTTCGCCGGCGGCCACCCCACCACCGAGGCCGCGGCCGAGGTGATCCACGCCCTCCAGAAAGAGCTGGGTGGCGCCGGGGTCGAGTTCCATGCCGGCGTGCAGTACCGCCACATCCTCGTCACCCCGGCCGAGTGGGCCGCCGCCGAGTGCACGCCGCCCCACGACCTCACCGGCAAGGCGGTGGTGTGGCCCACCGGTCCTGCGGCCCCCAAGCTCCAGGCGCTGATGGACGCGTCCAGGGAGATCGTCGCCGGGTTCGACGGCGTGGCCGCCAACCAGATCTGGCTCTGGGGCCAGGGCCGCCGGCCCCGCCTCCCCTCCTTCACGGAGACCTACGGCGTCCAGGCCGGCATGGTGAGCGCCGTCGACCTCGTCCGTGGCCTGGGGGCGCTCACCGGCATCCGCCGGGTGGACGTCCCCGGCATCACCGGGTGGTACGACACCGACTACGAGGCCAAGCGCGACGCCTGCCTCCAAGCTCTCGCCGAAGGCGACGACCTGTTCGTCATCCACGTCGAGGCCAGCGACGAAGCGGGCCACGCCGGCGACGTGGAGGAGAAGGTAAAGGCCCTGGAGAACTGGGACCGGCGCATCCTGGCCCCCCTCGTCGAGGCCCTCGACATCGACGACTTCCGCCCCTGGCGCTTGCTGCTGCTGCCCGACCATGCCACGCCCCTCGCCCTGCGCACCCACACCTCCGATCCGGTCCCGTACCTGCTGGTCGACTCCGAGGTCGACGGCGCCGGCGGCGTCTACACCGAGCGCGGCACCGCCGACCGCCCGCCGGTCCCCGGGCACACGCTCATGAACCACCTCATCACGCAAGGCCCGTAGGCGATCCGCGTCCTGGTCCTGGTCGACGGCGAGCACTACCCGCCTGTGGTGCGGGCCGCCATCGGGCATCTCCCGGTGCTCGTCCCGGGGGCGGAGGTGGCCGGCGCCGTCCTGCTCGGCGGGGGCGAGAAGGTGGCCGGCACCCTGGAGGTCGGCGTGCCCGTCGTGGTAGGCGACACCGCCATCGCCGGCCTCACCGAAGGCTTGGCCCGCTTCACCCCCGAGCTGGTCTACGACCTCTCCGACGAGCCGGTCGTCGACGCCCGCCTCCGGCTGAGGCTCGCTTCGCAGGCCCTGCTGGCCGGCGTCGCCTACCAGGGAGCCGACTTCCGCCTCGAGCCGCCACCTCGCCCCCGGGTCGCCACCAAGCCGACGATCGCCGTCATCGGGACCGGCAAGCGCACGGGCAAGACCGCCGTCTCCGCCCACCTGGCCCGCACGGTGGACCGGCCGACCGTCGTCGTCGCCATGGGCCGGGGAGGGCCGCCCGAGCCCGAACTGATCGACCCCGCCACGTTCGACCTTTCCCCCAAAGGACTGGTCGCCCTGGCCGAGTCCGGCCGCCACGCCGCCAGCGACCACCTGGAGGACGCCCTGACCGCCGGCGTGGTGACCATCGGCACCCGCAGGTGCGGCGGTGGGCTCGCCGGCGCCCCGGTGGACAGCACCTTCGAGGCCGGCGTCGAGCTGGCCAACGCCCGCCCGGAGCGCCTGATCGTCCTGGAGGGCAGCGGCGCCGCCGTCCCACCGGTCCACGCCGATGTGACCATGTGCATCGCCCCGGCCTCCGCCGACCCGGAGCTGGTGGCCGGCTACCTGGGGGCCTACAAGCTGCTTCTGGCCGACGTCATCGTGGTCACCATGGCCGAGAACGGCGCCGGCCCCGTGCTCGAGACCATCCGCCGGGTCGCCCCCGACACGCCCACCGCCCAGACCGTCCTGCGGCCGACGCCCCTCGATCCGGTCGCCGGCCGGCGTGTCTTCTACGTCACGACCGCTCCGGAGACGGCCGGCCCCACCCTGGTCGACCACCTCGAATCGGTCCACGGCGCGACGGTGACGGGCACCTCGCACAACCTGGCCCGGCGCCCGGAGCTGGCGCAGGACCTCCAGCGCATCGGCCAAGCAGACGTCGTGCTCGTGGAGTTGAAGGCCGCGGGGGTCGACGTGGTGGCCAGGGCGGCCCTCGCAGCGGGGCTGGATGTGGTTTTCTGTGACAACCGGGTCGTCACCATCGGAGGCGACGCAACATTCGAGAAGCTGGTCCAGCAGGCGGCCGACGTGGCCGAGGAGCGGTTTACACACGGGGCATCGAGGGTGCCGTGATGGGACGGATGCAGCGATGAGAGCGGTCACCCGCCACGTTGTCGTGTCTGACAACGAATACGAGCTCCCCTATTCGAAGGGTTTGATGGCGTCGGCCATCATGGCCACCGGGCTGGCGCCGGCCCGGGCCTTCGGGGTCGCCGAAGTCATCGAGGACCGCCTGGCGGAGTCCGGCGCGCCCTCGATCACGCGCCAGCAGCTGAACGCCCTGGCCCTCGACGTCATCCGCACCGAGGTGGGCGACCGCTACGCCGAGTCCTTCGCCAAGTGGCAGATGGTGCAGCGCCTCGACATCCCGCTGGTGATCCTCCTCGGCGGGGCCACCGGCGTGGGCAAGTCCACCATCGCCACCATGCTGGCCAGCCGGCTCGGCATCACCCGGGTGATCCCCACCGACGCCGTCCGTGAGGTCATGCGCTCGATGTTCACCGCCGAGCTGTTCCCCACGTTGCACACCTCGTCGTTCGACGCCGCCAACCTGGTGCGCAACCCGTTGCCCCGCAGCGCCGACCCGGTGGTCATCGGGTTCCGGGAGCAGACGTCCGCGGTCAGCGTCGGCATCAACGCGCTCATCCAGCGAGCCATCGACGAGGGCACCGACCTCATCCTGGAAGGCGCCCACCTGGTGCCGGGATTCCTCGACTACGGGCGGTTCAAGGGCAAGGCCGTGGTCGTGCCCCTGGTCGTGACCGTCGACGAGGTCGACGTCCACCGCAGCCACTTCCTCCAGCGGGCCCGGGAGGCGAGGAACCGGCCCTCGGAGCGCTATCTGGAGCTCTTCGACAACATCCGCAAGATGCAGCGCTACGTGAAGTCGCTGGCCCTGCAGCACGGGGTGCCGATCGTCCCCTCCTACAACCTGGACGCCACGCTGTCCCAGATCATCGACCTGGTGGTCGGCCAGGCGATCGAGGCCGTGCCCGATGCCGGTACCGAGGCAACACCGGCCTAAGCGCAGGCCCTGGGTATTGGCTGTATGCTGACTGTGCTGAATCCCCGGCGCTCCCAGGCTCCGTAGCGGCCGCCCCCGGCGGGTCGTCACACGGCCGGACTGCTGGCCTGGCCACCGGTGATGGCGCCCTCTCATTCCGTCCGACTTGCCGGCCCCCAGCCCCGTGGGCCGGCACGCACACTTCCCAGCCCCTTGGAGGCGAAGCAATGACCGAGGCAGCAGCCCGGTGACGATCGTGCCCCAGCCGCCGCTCGAGCGGTCGGTCCTCGAACGCAAGGAGCGCGACGAGTTGGCGACGATCGCCTCGGCCATGGGCGTGAAGCCCTCGGCCCGGGCGTCGAAGTCGACCCTGATCGACCAGATCCTGCGCGAAGCCGGCATCGAGACCGCCCCCGAGGAGAAGCCGCGCCGGGCACGGGTCACCAAGGCCGCGGCCGCCGCGGCCGCCGCCGCCGCCAACGGCGCCGAGCAGGCGTCGTCGCCCGTCGACGTGACCCAGGCAGAGCCGGACGCGCCCCCGCCGGCGGCCGAGGCGCCTGACGCGGCGGCGAAGGCGGAGCCGCCCCCCGCGATCGTCGAGGCCATCGTCGAGGCGCCCCCCGCCACCAACGGCAGCTCACCGGTCGACGTCCAGACCGACGCCGAGCCGGCGCAGGACCCCCCCGATACCGGGAACAACGCGGCAGAGAGCGCCACCCGCACCGACGACCGGCCCCGCGAGGCCGGCCCCCGGCCCGATCACCGGCCCGGCGCCCAGCAGCCCTTCGAGGGAGACCCGGCCAACCGCCGGGGCCGGCGCCGGCGTGGTCGCGAACGGGGCGAGCGCGATGCCAACGAGCAGCGCGGCGGCCAGCCCGAGCCGCAGTTCCAGGGCGAGCCCATCCCGGTGGAGGGCCTGCTCGACCTGCGCGAGGAGGGCTTCGGCTTCCTGCGCACCAACGGCTACCTGGCCAGCCAGCACGACGTGTACGTGTCGCTCAGCCAGGTCCGTCGCTTCGGCCTCCGCAAGGGCGACACCATCAAGGGCGCCAGCCGGCCGGCCAGCAGCAGCGAGAAGTACCCGGCCCTGCTGCGCATCGACACGGTGAGCGACATGACGCCCGACGAGGCCCGCCAGCGGCCCCGGTTCGAGGAGCTGACGCCGCTCTTCCCCGACGAGAAGCTGCGCCTGGAGATCCCCGGCGAGGCCGCCAACATGGTCGCCCGCATCGTCGACCTGGTCTCGCCCATCGGCAAGGGGCAGCGGGGTCTGATCGTCTCACCGCCCAAGGCGGGCAAGACGACCGTCCTGAAGCAGATCGCCCACTCCATCGAGGTCAACAACCCCGACGTCCACCTCATGGTCCTCCTGGTCGACGAGCGGCCGGAGGAGGTCACCGACATGCGCCGGTCGGTGAAGGGCGAGGTCATCGCCTCCACCTTCGACCGGCCCTCCGACGAGCACACCCAGGTGGCGGAGCTGGCCAGCGAACGGGCCAAGCGCCTGGTCGAGATGGGCAAGGACGTGGTGATCGTGCTCGACGGCATCACCCGCCTGGCCCGGGCCTACAACCTGGCCGCGCCGACCACCGGGCGGATCATGTCCGGCGGGCTGGCCACCGACGCCCTCTACCCGCCCAAGAAGTTCTTCGGCTCGGCCCGGAACCTGGAGGAGGGCGGGTCGCTGACCATCCTGGCCACCGCCCTCATCGAGACCGGCTCCAAGATGGACGAGGTCATCTTCGAGGAGTTCAAGGGCACGGGCAACATGGAGCTGCGCCTCGACCGCCGGCTGGCCGAGCGGCGCATCTACCCGGCGCTCGACGTCAACGCCAGCTCCACCCGCCACGAGGAGCTGCTCTTCCCTCCCAGCCAGCTGCACCAGGTGTGGAAGCTGCGCCGGGTGCTCAACGCCCTGGAGCCGGGCGCCGGCCTGGAGCTGCTCATGGACAAGATCAAGCACACCAAGAGCAACGACGAGTTCCTGAGCGAGATCGCCAAAGCTCCCTAGCGCCTCTGGCGCGAAGAGGCCGCGCCCCACCGCGCCGGCCTCCTTTCGAAGTGATCAGCTCAGCTGCTGCAGGTAGGGGCGACGCGCCATGCTCCGGCGCCTTCGGACGCCGCCCCCGTGAGTCCCGGCACCTGGTTGGCGCGCACGGTGAGCCGGTGCACCAGGTGCACTTTCGCCAACCCCTTGGTGCTCGACGTGCTGTCGGTGACAACGAGGCGTTCCTCGGCGTGCCGGACCGTCGCGGCCGGCCGGTCGACGACGCCTTCGCCGACATCGACGAATGCCTGTCCGGGGCCGAACAGCCGGTCTGAGCGAGAGCGCCGAAGCTCCCTGGCGCTACCCTGCCTACCGTCCGGTTCGACTGAAAAGGGCGGTATGTACAACCTCTCGGAGTTCGCCTTCAGCGACATGGTGGACTGCGGGGCGTGGCTGCGGAGGATCGCGGAGGCCGCCACCAGCATGGAGGAGGCGGCCGACCTCGTCGTCTCCTACCTGTTCCGGTCCCTGCGCGACGACGCGGGCGATCCGGCATGCGCGCTGGTCCGGTGCTTCGTCACCCTCCCGTTCGGGGAACTGGAACCGGAGCTGCAGAATGCCGGCCGCACGGTGCTCGGCCACCGGCCGCCGGCGAGCACGAAGTCGCTCACGCTGCTGGCCACCGCCGGCCGCCTTCCCGCCTGGAACGACCGGCGCCGGTCCGTCGGCCATCGGGCCATCCCCTTGGACAGCGAGCAGATGGTCGCCCGGTCGCCGATGGTCTCGCGGCTCATCACCCAGTTCGGGCTCGACGTCGGGACGCTGCTGGAGCCGGCGCCCGACCCCGACCTCATCCTCGACCTGGAGCAGCGCACCTACAACGTCTTCCACGTCGTCGAGGCCGCCGGATCGCCACATGTCCCGGCCCAGGCGGGCTTCGTCGTCCCGTTCGGCATCAGGTCGGTGCTCGGCTTCGGCGGCATCCTGCCGGGCGGGAAGCTGCTGGCCTTCATCCTCTTCGCCACCTGCACGATCAAGCCGGAGACGGCGTCTCTCTTCAAGACCCTGGCCCTCACCGCCAAGCTCGCCGTCATGCCGTTCGCCCTGGGGCCGATCTTCGCCGCCGGCACGGCCACGGCCCTCCTCGCCGAGGTCGACGAGGAGACCCTGGGGGCCCGCCTGGCCGCCCTCGAGCAGCTGCTCGACGTGTACGAGTCGACGGCCGCCGAGCAGGCTCACAAGCTGGAGCTGGCCCTCGTGCGGTTGAGCGAGGCCGACGAGCGTTTCCGAGCCCTGGCCCAGAACTCCTCGGACCTCATCACCGTCGTCGACCGCAACAGTCGCATCACCTACCAGAGCCCGTCGCTGGCCACCGTACTGGGCTACCCGGTGGACAGCAGGCAGGGCACGGACTGGTTGGAGCTGGTCCACCCCGACGACCGGGCGTCGTTCCGGACCCAGATGCAGGAGGTGATGGACGGTCGCCACCTCCCCGGCGGTTGGTGGGAGACCCGCTTGCGCCACGCCGACGGCACGTGGCGCGACGTGGAGATCCGTACCGAGAACCTGCTCCTGAACCCGGCGGTGGCGGGGGTCCTCCTCAACGCCCGGGACATCAGCGAGCGCAAGAGGACCGAGCTGGCGCTGGCTCAGGCCCGTGACGAGGCGCTCGACGCGTCCAAGGCCAAGTCCGACTTCCTGGCCGTGATGAGCCACGAGATCAGAACGCCGATGAACGGGGTGATCGGCCTCACCGGGCTCCTGCTCGACGGCCCGCTGAGCGAGACCCAGCGCCACCACGCCGAGGGAGTACGGGCCTCGGCCGAGGCCCTGCTCGGGATCATCAACGACATCCTGGACTTCTCCAAGATCGAGGCCGGCCGCATCGAGCTGGAGGCGGTGGATTTCGACCCACGCCAGGCCCTCGACGACGTCGCCGGCCTGGTGGCCGAGCCGGCGAGGGCGAAGGGCCTCGATCTGGTCGTCGACTGCCGGCCCGAGCTGCCGGCGAGCCTGCGGGGCGACGTCGGGCGGCTACGTCAGATCCTCCTCAACCTGGCCTCCAACGCGGTCAAGTTCACCCAGGCCGGCGAGGTCGTCCTGCGAGCGTCCAGGGCCGCCGGGGAGCCGGCGCCCGGGCAGGTGTCGATCCGCTTCGACGTCACCGACACCGGCATCGGGATAGACCCCGCCGTCGCCGGCCGCCTCTTCGATCCCTTCGCCCAGGCCGACGCCTCGACGACCCGCCGCTTCGGGGGAACGGGGCTGGGCCTGGCGATCTGCCGGCGCCTGGCCGAGGCCATGGGCGGTGGCATCGGTCTGGACAGCCGGGCCGGGCACGGCGCCGGCTTCTGGGTCCGACTGCCGTTCTCTGTCGGTGGGGAGACGGTTTCGCCGGAGGGGGAGTCCCTGGCCGGCCGGCGGATCCTGGTGGTCGACGACAACCGGACGAACCGCCAGGTCCTGTCGAACCAGCTCCGGGCCTGGGACGTCGTCGTCGACTTGGCCGAGGACGCCCGGGAGGCCCTGGAGCGCCTTCACCTCTCCGCCGCCGGCGCCGGCCCCTACGACGCTGCCGTCGTCGACATGGACATGCCCGGGATGGACGGGATGGAGCTGGCCCGCATGGTCCGTGCCGATCCCGATCTCGGCGGGACACCGATGGTTCTGCTGTCGTCGGTGCCGGTCGAGGCCGATGCTGCGGTGCGCGCCGGCTTCGCCGCCCGGCTCATGAAGCCGGTGCGGGTCGGGCAGCTTGCCGAGGCCCTGGCCAACGCCATGGCGCCGGCACAGGAACCCGAGGCGGTGACCGTGGCGCCGGCGCCCCCGTCCCCGTCCAGCTCGCGGGGCACGGTGCTCGTCGTCGAGGACCACGCCATCAACCAGGAGGTGGCCAAGGGCATCCTCACCAAGCTCGGGTACCGCTGCGACGTGGCCGGCGACGGGGTGGAGGCCCTGGCCGCGCTGGAGCGCCGGGCCTACGACGCGGTGCTGATGGATTGCCGCATGCCTCGGATGGACGGCTTCGAGGCCACGGCCGAGATCCGCCGGCGGGAGGCCGGTGGTCGCCGCGTGCCCATCGTCGCCATGACGGCGAACGCGCTGGTGGAGGACCGGGACAAGTGCATGGCCGCGGGCATGGACGGCTACCTCGCCAAGCCGGTCAAGGACGAGGAGCTCCGGTCCGTCCTCGACCACCTCCTCTTCGGCGTCGAGACCAGCCCGGCCCAGGCCGGCGGGGCCGGGCCGGCGCCTGCGGAGGGCGACGGCGCCCTGGACCCGGAGCAGTTCGCCCTCCTGCGGGCGTTGGGCGAGCCCGCGGTGGTGGCCACGCTGGTGGAGCAGTACCTCCAGGACGCCGCCACCCAGTTGGACGACCTGCGGCGCATCGCCGAAGGGGGCGACCCCGGGGATTTGCGGATCGCGGCCCACGGCCTCAGGGGCAGCTCGGCCACCATGGGCGCCAGCGCGGTGGCGGCGACGTGCGAAGCGTTGGAGCACGCGGCCGGCCAGGGTCGCATGCCGGCGCCCGACGTGCTGGAACGCTTGTCGTTCGAGCTGGACCGGGCCGCGGAGGCGATGCGGTCCCAGCTGACCTAGGCAGGAGACGGCAGACTCTCGGCGTTGGAACTGCTGATCGCCCGGAACCCTGACCCCGAGAGCACGCTGCCGTACCTGCTCCGGCTGCCCATCGGCGCCGGCCTGGTGTTCCGCACCAAGGGCACCTGGCCCCGCACCAGCGCCCTGTACTGCCATCCGGTGCCCGACGTCGAGTGGCCCGACGAGCCCGACATCGTCGAGCGGGTGCCGTTGCGGGCCTGCACCCGGCGGGGGGCGGCGATCGACGTGGTGGCCGACCGCGCCCGCGAGCAGCGGTCCCAGATCGTGTTCACCAACGCACGGGGCCGGCAGATGGTGTTCTGGCAGTCGCCCCGCACCCGCAAGCAGGCCCGGCCCGACGTACGCCTACCGGGCGCCCGGGCCGCGGGCATCGCCGAGCTGGAGATACTCGTCGACGCCCACGAGAAGTACCCGTACCGCTTTCCGGGCCAGCAGGTCCGTACCGTCCGGCGCGGACTGCCGTGTGGCGACTACGCAGTGGCCGCCGGCGGGAAGCTGATCGCCTCGGTGGAGCGCAAGTCGGTGGCCGATCTGGTCGCCAGCCTCGTCAACGGGAGGCTGCGGTACGCCCTCGGCGAGCTGGCCGCCCTGCCCCGGGCCGCAGTGGTGGTCGAGGACCGGTACTCGGCCGTCTTCGCCCTCGATCGGGTGCGGCCGGCGCAGGTCGCCGACGGGCTGGCCGAGCTCCAGGTGCGCTGGCCGACCATCCCCATCGTCTTCTGCGACAACCGCAAGCTGGCCGAGCAGTGGACCTACCGCTACCTGGCCGCGGCCCACAGCTGGGCCGAGGCCGAGCGGGCGGCGGTGGAGCGGATCGGCGCCGGCGAGGACGGGGGCGCCGGCGGCGCACCGTTGCCGGCGCCCTCGACCGCCGAGGTTCGGGCCTGGGCGCGGGCCAATGGGCTGGCCGTGCCGGATCGGGGCCGGCTCCGCCCGGAGATCCACCAGGCGTGGCGGGAGGCTCAGGGCTGACGGAGGACGAAGTCGTGCATGCCGGGCACGGTGAAGGCCAGGAGACCCTTCTCCGGCGCGTAGGCCAGGCCCTTGTCGATCACCTCGTCGCGGGCCACGGAGATGTCCGACGTCCGCCGCTTCCCGAGCGACCTGGCGATCTCCCCGACCGGCGCCGGACCGCCGCCGCCGAGCGTGGCCAGGGCCCTGAGCAACACCCGCTGGGCGGGGGTGGCCCGCTCCCATCGCGACCGGTAGAGGCCGTCGTCGACCTCCCGGCGGGCCTCGGCCAGCCCCAGCTCGACATCGTCGAGGGAGATCGGGCTCCGGACGGCGACGTCCCAGACGTGCTTGCCGATGGCCTGGATGAAGTAGGGGTAGCCGCCGGCGGCGGCGATGGCCGGGCCGAGCGCGTCCTCACCCCACTCCACGCCCCGCTCCCTGGAGGGCACCGTCAGTGCGTCCCGGGCCGCAGCCTCGTCCAGGAGCCCGATGGGCCGGTAGTCGTACAGGCGCTCGGCGTAGCTCGTCGCTTCGGCCAGCTGTGCCGGCAGCGAGGGGAGTCCGGCGCCGACGACGGCCACCGGCAGCGGCACCTCGGCCTGGCCGATGAGGTGCACGGCGGCGTTGAGGGCCGCCATGTCCGCGGACGTCGCTTCCTGGAGCTCGTCGATCAGGACGATCACCCCGGTGCCGAGGTCGCGGGCGGTCTCGCCGAGGGTCTCGAACAGGCCGGCGAGGTCCTCGGACAGCCGCCCGGAGTCCGCCACCCCCGCGATGGGCTGGACGTCGACTCCCAGGCTCACGTTTCCCGACGGGTCGACCTTGACGGAGAACGCCTTGAAGACACCCAGGAGCCGGCGCAGGCGGTGCTCGGGGTAGCGGCCCGTCGCCGTGCGCAGCCCCCGCAGCAGCGACTGGCTGAGGGCGATGGAGAGGTAGCTCGACGCGCTGGCCTCGACCTTGGCCGAGATCCAGCCACGGGCGCTGACCTGTTCGAGCAGCTCGTTGAGCAACACCGTCTTGCCGACGCCCCGAAGCCCGCTCAGGATCCAGCTCCGGTCCCCTTCGCCGAACTCCTCGGCCCTGCGGCGCAGCACGTCGAAGGCCACGAGGATCTGCTGGCGGCCGGCGAGGAGTGGCGGTCGACGACCGGCTCCCGGCCGGTAGGGGTTGGCGACGGCGTCGATATAAGAGCATATCAAGCCGTATAAGGCCATCGCTTATACAGCCTTAGATGTCGTTATACGGCCGGCGACCGGTCCGGGAACACCCGGCTCCCCCCGGCGGTTGACGCCCCCGGAGACGAGGGGCCCCGGTCGACCGGTATCCTGGAGGCCTCGACGAGGAGATCGCCATGAAGACTGCCACGCACCCCGACTACGTGACCGCCAGCGTCCGCTGTTCCTGCGGCAACACGTTCACCACCCGCTCGGTGAGGTCCGAGCTCCGGGTCGAGCTGTGCAACGAGTGTCACCCCTTCTTCACCGGGAAGCAGAAGCTGGTCGACACCGGTGGCCGCGTCGAGCGCTTCGAGCGCCGCTACGGCGCCCGGAAGGGTCAAGCGGCCAAGAAGTAGCCGCCGGCCGGCGCTGGCGTAGCCTGGGGTATCTCCAGCCTGTCCACACCACCGCCGCGGCGGCACAATCGGGCCAATTGGGTCGGGTTGAGAACGCTGCGCCAGATCCCGAAAGTGGTCGGCCGCACCGACGCCGGCGAGACGATCTATGAGGTGCGGTCAGCCCGGCTCTTGCTCCGGGGTGACGCCGCCCACTTCAACCGGCTCGTGCGCTGCTCGAAGTGTGGACGCGAGGTGCCGGGGCGAGCGGTGCTGGGGCCGGTCGACCTCGAGCAGCCGCCTCAGGCCGTGGTGTGCAACGACTGCGTGGAGGCCGCCACCGAGATGTCGAGGCGGCCGGATGCGCCGGCCTTCGCCGGCGCCGACCGCGCCTCGGCGCCGGCCGCCGTGGACGAGCCGGCGCTCGCCGACGCCCAGGCGCAGATGGATCCGGGGCCCGAGGCGCCGGTGGACGAACCGCTGGCTGACCAGGTGGCCGGGGAGCCGGCGCTGGTTGCGGAGCTGAAGGACGACGACAGCAGGCCCGCGGAGGAGCTCCCAGGGGACGATCCGCATGTCGAGGAGGCCGGCGTTCTCCACCCCGACCCTGTGGCGGGCGCCGACGATGACGTCCCGCCGCCGGCACCGTTGCCCCTCGTCGCCGTCGCCCGCCTGGGCGACGGCGAGGAGGCGGCGACGGAGCCGTTCGTGGCCGTCGACAGCCCTGCCGGCGACGACGAGGTGGAGCGCCGGCTCGGTCTTCTCGAGGAGCGGCTGGCCGCACTGGCGGCCGGCGCCCGCGCCGGCGACGACCCCCTCCGGGTCGCCGCGCTGGAGGAGACGGTCCAGCGCCTTGCCGAGCGTGCCGACGCCCAGGCCGGCCTGCAGGCCGCAACGCAGGCCCGGCTGGACGAGCTGGCCACCGCCCCGGAAGCGGTTCCGGGCAAGAAGGACACCGACAAGCTACGCCGGCGGCTGGACCAGATGGGGGAGCGGCTGGAGCGGTTGCAGGGCACCGTCGACGCCGAGTGGGCCCGGGCGAAGTCGGAGACGGCCACGCTGGGCCGGGCGTTGACCGAGCTGGGTGAGCGGGTCCTGCGCTTGGCCGAGCAGGCCGGCGACGCCGTCGGCGTCGACGACGAGCGGCTGGCGGCGGTCGAGGGACGGATCGACGAGGTGGCCGGCGGGCTGGCCCGGGCGCTGGAGGCCCAGCGAGAGGAGCTGCAGGCAGGGCTGCGCGACGGCTTGGCCGAGGTCCTGTCGGCGATCCCACCGGCGCCGGCGGCGACCGACGACCACGACAGCCGGATCCGGGCCCTCGAGCGCCAGATCGAGCAGAGCCGGGGCGAGATGTCGGAGCTCAACGAGCTGCACGCCGCCCTCGACGCCGGCCTGGGCGCCCTGAGGGGAGAGCTCGGCGAGGTCCGCACCGGGCTCTCCAGGCTGGCCGACAGCAAGGCCGACCTCGACGACCGGCTGGAGACGTTCGTGCGGCTGTCCCTGGTGCCGGAGGGCGACAAGGGCCGCAAGGCCAAGAAGGCGGCCGAGTCCACCCTGGGGACGCTGTCGGCCGCGGTCCAGGACCTGATCCGGGAGCAACGCCAGCTCAAGGACGCGGTGGCCGACCTGGAGCAGGTCTCCGATGCGGCGACGGCCGCCGCCGCCCGGGCGTCGATGCAGGCGTCGTCGCTCGGCCCCGTGCGCAGCGACGTGAAGCTCCTCCACCAGGAGCTCCTCGAGCAGCAGGACGCGCTGGACCGGCTGCGCCGCACCGTCGAGCGCCTCCGCCAACCGCCCCCGCCGCCCCCGCCGGCCCGGCCGGCGACCAAGCGGCCGCCGGCCAAGGCCGCCAGGGGCTCGACCAAGGCCGCCACCGCTCCCACCAAGGCGGCGCCGGCCAAGAAGACGGCCGCCAAGGCGGCGCCGGCCAAGGCCGCCGCCGACGTGGCCAAAGCGGCGCCGGCGGCCAAGCGGGCGCCCCGGGCGAAGAAGGCCTAGCCGGCGGGCTCGAGCATGTAGCCCGTCGCCCGCACCGTGCGGATCATGCGGGGGCCATGGGCCTCCAGCTTGCGGCGTAGCGAGCTCATGTGGACCTCCAGGAGGTGGTTGTCGGCCTCGTTGGCCCACACCTCGGCCAGCAGCTGCTCCTTGGGGACGATCCGTCCGGCGTTGCGACTAAGGACCCGGAGCAGCTTGAACTCCGTGGCGGTGAGGGCGACGGGCTGGTCGGCGCGGGTCACCGACCGGGTGGCGTCGTCGACGGCCAGGTCGCCGCACTTCCAGATCCGCTGGACGGCCCGGCCGCTGCGGCGCAGGACGGCCTGGACCCGCCATGACAGCTCCTCGGCGTCGAAGGGCTTGGTGATGTAGTCGTCGGCCCCCACCCGGAACCCGCGGTGGACGGCCTCGGCCGAGTCGGCGCCGGTCACGAAGATGATGGGCAGGTCGCTGGCCATGCGCAGCCGCGTGGCCAGCTCGGCGCCGGAGATGCCCGGCAGGCCGCCGTCGAGGAGGGCGACGTCGGGTCGGAACGACTCGGCGGCGTCGAGGGCGGACTTGCCGTCCTCCACGGCCCGCACGGTGTAACCGTCGCCCCTGAGGATGGCGACGAGGAGGTCCCGGGCCGGCGGTTCGTCCTCCACGACCAGCACCCGCGTCTCTGTCATCCGCCTCGTTTCCGGGTTCGTCGAGCCGGCCCTGAGGGTAGCTGAGCGGGGGCCGATCTCAAGAATTGCCCAACAACTGTCGACAAGGGCAAGGTGCCCTCTCCCCGCCGCCAACGCCGCCGGCACTCCGAACGCGGCGCCGTCTTCCTCGAGTTCGCCCTCGTCCTGCCCCTGCTCATGTCGCTGGTCCTGGGCATCTACACCGGCGGCCAGGCGTACACGAACAAGATCGGCCTGGTCGAGGCGGTGCGGGAAGGGGCGCGCTACGGCGCCAGCCTGGAGATGGGCGAGGACGTCAACGCGTTGACGACCTGGACGGCGCTGGTGCGCAACCGGGTGGTCGACGCCTCCGGGGGCGACGTCCTCGCGGCCGACGTCTGCGTCGGGTGGGTGCTGCCGACCGGCGGGGCGGCGTGTGGCGTGGCCGACCCCACCGGCGCCAGCAACGAGGCCACCGTCCACCTGGTCAAGGTGTCGGCCACCAAGCCGGCGAAGATGGAGTTCTTCTTCTTCACGAAGCAGACGACCCTGCGCGGCCAGGTCGTAGCCCGCTACGAACGGGATACCGGATGAGGGCCCGAGCGGCCCTGGGAGCAGGCAGGAGGGCCCGGGCCCGGGGCGAGCAGGGCACGGTGGTCGTGATGACCGCCCTCATGGTCATCGGGTCGCTGATGATGGCCGGCCTCGTGCTGGACCTGGGCGAGCTGCGGGCCGACAGGCGCACGAACAAGAGCGTCACCGACATGGCGGCGCGGGCCGGCGTGGGCCGCCTGCCGTTCGGCCCCTGGAACGGCGCGTGCAAGGCCCGCGACTACCTCATCGCCAACGCCGGGGGTTTCTCCGCCTTCGACGCCGGCAGCGAGACGTGGTCGACGGCCGCGGCCCAGCTCGTCACCACCAACCCGTGCCCGTCGCTGGCGTTCTCCGAGGACCCCAACCCCTGCGTGCCCAACAACCCGGCCACGTGGGCCAAGCTCCAGGCCACCGCCGGCGGGGGGCGGTTCACCGTCGAGATCCAGGCCGGGTACGCGCTGCCCGACCCCCGCTTCCCCGAGGACGTGGGCCTGGGTGACACGGGGGCGCCCGAGTTGGGCGGCTGCGACAACCTGGCGGTCATCCTGACCGAGCGGCAGGCGCCGGTGTTCGCCCAGGCCGGCGGGGCCACGGCCAAAGATGTGCGCGTCCGGTCGGTGGGGCGGCTCAACGCCGAGGAGACGCTGGACTTCGTCGCCGCCCTGCAGCTTCTCGACCGCCACAACTGCGACGTGCTGGTCACCGGCGGCAGCGGCACCAAGGTCATCGCCCAGCCCTACAACACCTACCCCGGGACCATCCAGATCGACAGCGACGGCGGCCCTCTGGGCAACTGCACGTCGAACAAGCGCATCCTGGTGGGCCAGGACACCTCCGGCGGAGGCACGATCGTCGCCTGCAGCACCGACGGCCTCCCCGCCCACGGCTGCGAGCCGACCACGGGCAGCAACAACTCACGCATCGGCATCTACGCCGCCAACTTCAAGCCCGCGGCGCAGGTGACGTCGAACTACTCCGCTTCCGGGACGACGAGCTACGGCGACACCATGGCCAAGCCATCACCGCGCACCGGCCGCAAGTACGTCGACCAGCGCTACCGGCAGAACCTCATCGCCCTCGACCAGGAGGTCAAGGGGATGCTGAACGGCAGCAACCCGTACCCCCCCGGCTGCTCGACGATCTCCATCTCCGGCGGCATGGGAACCTGCACCGGGCTCGGCCTGACGTGGCTGGTGGTCGAGGACTGCAGCTCGACGGTCCAGACGGCGCTGAACCTCGACCCGGCCCGCCGCGCCTTCCGGCACATCTGGTTCCGGTGCGACCTGGGCGTGTCGGTGCCGCTCAGCCTCACCGGCGCCGACTCCTTCATCGTCGTCACCGGGCAGCTGGCAGTGGCCAGCACGTTCAACATCACCGACCCGCGCAAGGTCTACGTCGGCGGGTGGGCCACTAGCACCAGGATCGGCATGGAGATCAAGTCGGGGACGCTCAACATGAACACCGGCGGGGCCGCCGCCTGCTCCTCCCGGACCGGCGCCGGGTACGCCAACCGCCTGGTGGTCGGCAAGGGCTCGTTCAAGGCGGGGTCGGGCGCCACGGTCCGGATGTGCCAGACGTTCGTCTACCTGGCCAGCGGCTACGACAAGGTGCCGGCCACCGACGGCACCTTCCCCTGCGTCACCCCGTGCAACGGCTACTCGGGGACCATGTCGATCTCCAGCGGCGCCGTCTCCGACCTGTCGGCACCGAATGAGATCACCGGCCGCCTGCCCACCGCGGCCGAGCTGGCCCTCACCAACCCCTTCGAGGACCTGGGCCTGTGGACCGAAGCCGGCGGTGGTGGCAACGGCATGGCCGGCGGGGCCTCGACCAGCCTCACCGGGGTGTTCTTCCTGCCCAACGCCGCCGCCTTCAGCCTGACCGGCGGTGGGACGCTGCCCATCAGGCTGAGCGCTCAGTTCGTGACCACCCGGTTGTCGGTGACCGGCAACGCCACCATCAACCTGGTTCCGAACCCCGAGGACTCCATCCCCGTCCGGATCTACACCACCCTTCTCGTCCGGTGACGCAATCCACGTCAACTCGGCCCCGCTGAGTGCCGATATCAACACTAGAAGTGAGAAGAGGCACGTTGTGCATGCCCCCTGAGGAACAGAAGAGGAACAGACCGTGCGATCCCGTATGACGAGGAAGACGAGAACCGCGCTTCTGGCCGGCGTGGCCCTTCTGGTCGCCGGCGGCGGCGGCGCCGCCTACCTCGGGACCCGAAAGCCCGCCCTCGACTCCTCGGCGGGCAAGGTGGCCATGTACTACGCCGCCACGCCCGTCCAGGCCGGCACCGCCGCCTCTGTCGCCCTCGCCGAGGGCTCGATCCGGTCCAAGGCCGTCCTCCCCGAGGAGCGCCCGGCCGACGCCGTCACCGACCCCACCCAGCTCTCGGGACGGGTCGCCGGTTCCTCCATCGCCGCCGGCACCACCATCACCACGTCGATGTTCCCCGCCCCCCAGACGCGCATCGGCACGGTGGTCATCCCGCCGGGCAAGCGGGCCCTCGCCCTCGAGATCGCCCCCCTGGCCGGCGTGGCCGGCTTCGTCGGCGCCGGCGACCACATCGACGTGTACGGGATCGTCAAGAGCGGTGCGACCCCGCCGAGTGTCCGCCTCGTCCTTCAGGGCGTGGAGGTACTCAACGTCAACGGCGCCGGCCTTCCGACCGTGCAGGGCCAGCCCGGCGGCCCCAACCTCATCTACCTGCTGGCGGTGACGCCCGTCGACGCCGAGCGGCTCATCTACCTCAACGAGTTCGAGAAGCTCTACTTCGACCTGGTACCCAGTGGCGAAGCACCGGTCAAGACGCCTGGTGCAGGGCCCGCCGGCGCCCTCGCCGTCTAGGGGCGGCCATGCGTGCCCAGAGACTGCTCGTCCTGGACGAGACCGAGGACCTCAGCATCCAGATCGAGCGGGTGGCAGCCGCCCTGCGGCCCCATCCGACCGTGGTGTGGTGTGAGAGCTTCGACTCGATCGAGGCCACGATGCGCGACGCCGGCCCCTTCGACGTCCTGGTCGCCGGCCCGATCTGCCTCAAGCCCAAAGGCTTCCAGCGCCTCCGGGAGCTGCGGATGCGGTCTCCCGAGACCCAGCTCCTGCTGGCCCTGAACCACTGGCGCAGCTCGGACCTGAGGGAGACGGTCCGGGCCGGCGCCCTCGACATCCTGCGCCTTCCCGTGACCGACGACGCGTTGCTGGAGGCCGTCGAGCAGGCGATCGAGACTGGCGAGGCGATACGGGCGGTCCGCGGCGACGACCGTCCGGAGCAGGCCGAGAAGGCAGGACCCGGCACCGTGATCGCCGTCGTCTCGGCCAGTGGAGGATCGGGGAAGACGTTCCTCGCCACCAACCTGGCGTACCACCTCGTTTCGTCGAAGAAGCAGACCTGCCTCATCGACCTCGACCTGCAGTTCGGTGAGCTGTCGACCGCACTGCGCCTGAAGCCCCGCCTCACCATTCACGACCTCATCGCCGCCGAGACGGACGACGACGACCTCACCAGCCGGTTGGAGGACCACCTCGAGCAACACGAGTCCGGCATCCGGGTCCTGGCCGCGCCGGACGACCCCGAGCAGGCCGACGCTATCGAGGGGTTCCACGTGGCCGCGGTCATCGATGCGGCACGGTCGAAGTACGAGTACGTGGTCATCGACACGCCGACGGCATTGAGCGAGGGCGTGCTCGTGGCCCTCGAGCACGCCGATCAGATCTTCTGCCTGGCCACCCTGGACCTGCCGAGCGTGCGCAACCTGGGCGTGATGCTCAACACCCTCAAGAAGCTGAAGGTGCCCGTCGAGCGGGTGACCCTGCTCCTGAACAAGGTCGAGCCCGACGTCGGCATCGACGTGTCCCGCGTCGAGCAGTACTTCCCGCAGGGTTTCTCGATGGTGATTCCCTACGGCCGGGAGGTGAACCGGTCGCTGAACATGGGCCAGCCGGTGCTGGCCTACGCACCTCGAGGTGAGGTGAGCAAGGCCCTCGCCTCGGGCCTGGTGTCCAACGTCAGGTCGAGCGGTGGCGAAGACGACGAGACGGCCCGCCCGGAGCGCCGGCGCCGGCGGGTGTGGCCGAGCAAGAAGTCGGCGTGACGACGACCCTCGTCCTCCTCGTCGTCCTGGCTGGCATCGGACTGCTGGTCGCCGGCGCGATCATGTACCGCCGCGACGAGGACGCCGCCATCGCCGACGTGCTCGGCATGGCCCCGGCCTCGTTCGGCGAGGAGCGGGAGGAGCGGGAGGAGTCCCTCGGCGCCGTCACCGGGCGGGCGGTGGATCTGGCCGGCCAGGCCGTCGACGTCATGGACAAGAAGCGCTCGCTGGGCGTGCTGCTCGACCGGGCCCAGATCCCGATGCGTCCCGGCGAGTTCGTCATCGTCATCGTCGCCGCATCCCTGGGGCTGGCCGCCGTGCTCATGCTGGTGTTCGGCCAGCTCCTCCTGGCCGCGGCCGGGGCGATGGCGGTCCCGCTGATCGCGGCGCGGGTCATCCGCCGGCGGGTCTCCAAGCGCACCAAGGCGTTCTGCGCCCAGCTCCCCGACGCCCTCAGCCTGGTGGCGTCTTCGCTCTCGGCCGGGCACACCTTCCTGCGGGCGGTGCAGATGATGTGCGAGGAGTCGCCGCCGCCCCTGTCGGAGGAGTTCTCCCGCCTCGTGGCCGAGACCCGCCTGGGCGACAACGTCACCGATGCCTTGTCCCGCATGGCCCAGCGGCTGCAGATCCGGGACCTGGACATGGTCGTGCAGGCCATCCGCATCCAGCAGACCGTCGGGGGCCGGCTGGCCGACCTCTTTCACACCCTCTCCGACGTGATCCGGGCCCGGGACGAGGTCAAGCGCGAGGTCCTCATTCTCACCGCCGAAGGGCGGATGTCGGCCTACGTCCTGGCCGGCCTGGTGCCGGTGCTCTTCCTGATGATGAGGATGGTGAACCCGGACTACCTCGTGCCGCTGTACTCCGGCACGGGGCTGTTCGTGCTGATCGGCTGCGCCCTCTCCGTGATCGCCGGCCTGTTCGTGATCCTGCGCATGGTCAAGATCGACGTGTGATGAGCCCCGCGGTGTGGATCTTGGCGGCCCTGGGCCTGTGCGGGGCCGGCGTCATAGTCTCGACGCTGTACCGGGCGCGCCACGTGGCCCCGGACTTCGGCGAGTACTTCCAGTCGCTGGACTACGTCAGCGACAAGGAAGCCAAGCTCGCCAAGCCGATCGTCCCCCGCCTGCTCGGCGGCGTGGTGGGCGGCGTCGCCGGCCGGCTGGAGCGTTTCGTCCCGGCCAAGTACCTCGCCAAGCTCGACCACCAGCTGGCCCAGGCCGGCCTCCGCGGCAAGCGCAAGGCCGGCGAGCAGCTGGCCGTCCAGATCGTCGCCGGCGCGGTGGGGGCGCTGCTCGTGCCCCTCATCCCTCCGGAAACCATCGTCTCGGGGCCGATCGGCTGGCTCCTGCTGCCGCTCATGGGATTCTTCGCCCCCGCCGCCCGGCTGAAGAGCACCATCAAGGCGCGGGAGGAGGCCATCTTCAAGGACCTCCCCGACATCGTCGACATGCTGGCCATCGCGGTGGAGGCAGGTAGCGGCTTCGAGTCGGCCCTGGCCATCGTGTGCCAGAACTTCCAGTCGCCCCTGACCGATGAGTTCTCCACCGCCCTCCATGAGATGGAGCTCGGCCAGCCCCGCAAGCAGGCGCTCCAGGAGATGCGGGACCGGGTCGACATCGATGTCGTCCGGACCCTGATCCTGGCCCTGCTCCAGGCCGACGCTCTCGGCATCCCGATCGGCCGGGTGCTCAAGGCCCAGGCCACCGAGGTGCGAGCCCGCCGGCGGGCCTGGGCCCGGGAGAAGGCGGCCAAGCTGCCGATCAAGATCATGTTCCCGCTGGTGCTGTTCATCTTCCCGCCCATCCTCGGGCTGGTCCTGGGGCCGGCGGCGCTGTCGTTCGGCCAGCTCGGCTGACTGACGGTCCTCCGCCGTCCTGCCCTGCGTTAACTTGGGACCGCTGCCGGAGCAGGCGGCACTCTGGGCTGCCTGCTATACGAGGTGGAATCTTCTGAATTTTCATCCCGCGGTACTGCTGGTCGAGCCTGCGGCATTCGGGATCGGACTCGCCTTCCTGAGGATCCCTGTCGAGCAGGTGCGCCGTCACCGGCGTCCGGCAGTAGCGGTGCTGGCGGCTCTGTCGGCCGCCGCGGCCGTCTTGTCCACCGGGTCGGCCACGGGATGGACACCCCTCGATGCGCTGCTCGCCGCCTCGTTGGGCGGCGCCACGGTCGTCGCAGGGTTCCACGCGCCCTCAGCCCTCATCCTCGTCGCCAGCGTCGCGTGTGCGGTGGCGGGATTCGACTCCGTCGCCCTACCGCTGGCGCTGGCGGCCGCCGGGCTGGTGCTCAGCGGCCTGGTCGCGACATCTGAGCCCCTGGTCGACGCCGCCGCCGCCGGCCTCGTCGCCCAAGCCGCCCTGCGGCTGACCAGGCCCGGTGGAACGGGCCAGACCGCGGTGGTGGCCGCCGTCGTCTTCCTGGCGATCCTCGGCCCGGTCGTTCGCGACCTCGCGCCACGGCACCGTCGCATGCTCCTGCGGGCCGCGGTCGCCGGGGTGGGGTTTGGGGTGCTCGGTGGCATCGCCGGGGGAGTGGCGGCCGCGTCGTCCGTCGGCCCTCTTCGACGCGGCATGTCGGCGGCGACCTCGGCGATCGAGGCGACCCAGACCACCGACGATCTGGGTGTCACCGCGTCCGCCCTCGCCGACGCCGGCCGCGACTTCGCCGACGCCCGCAGATGGCTCGAGGCCTGGTGGGCTCTGCCGGCCAGGGCCGTTCCGGTGGTCGCCCAGCACTGGCGCGTGCTCCACGCCGCCGCCCTCACGGGCACGCAGCTGACCGACGCCGGTCAGCGGGCGCTCAGCGCGCCGGCGCTCGGTGACGTCCACATCGTCGACGGCAGGGTACCCCTGGAACAGCTGGCGGAGATCCAGCCCACGGTGACCGAGGTGGCGGCGCGGGCTACTGCCGCCCTTCGCCGGCTCGACGGCGCCCGCTCGACGTGGCTCGTCACCCCGCTGGCGGACGAGCTCGACGACCAGCTGGTGCGGGTGCGCGACATCGAGAGGAGCACGGGGCGGGCCGCTCGGGCGGTGGCCCTCCTCCCCGGGCTGCTCGGTCAGGATGGGCTTCGACGCTACTTCCTCGCCGTCCAGACACCTGTGGAAGGGCGCGGCGGAGGCGGTTTCCTCGGCAACTACGGCGAGATCACGGCCGAGGACGGCCGGTTGAGCCTTACCAGGTTCGGCCGCCACGATGACCTCACCATGGCCCCGGGCCGCCAGGAGCGCACGATCGCGGGACCCGAGGACTACCTGGCCCGCTACCAGCGGTTCGCGCCGGCCCAGAACTGGGTCAACGTCAACCTGTCGCCGGACTTCCCTACTAACGCCGCGGTCATCGCCGACCTCTATCCCCAGTCGGGTGGCGCGCCCGTCGACGGTGTGATCGCCGTCGACCCGGCCGGTCTGGCCGCAATCCTGGCCGTGGTCGGCCCGGTGGAGGTCTCGTCGTGGCCGGAGCCGATCAACCCGGCCAACGCGCTGCAGATCCTGCTCTTCGACCAGTACGGGCGCTACACCTCGAATGACGTCGTCCAGCGGGTCGACTTCCTCGGCGAGGTCGCCCAGGTGGCGTGGGGGCGCCTGACGGGCGGCGAGTTGCCCCCGGTCCCGCAGCTGATGGCCACGTTCGGGCCGGCGGTCCGTGACAAGCACTTCTTCCTCTGGAGCAGCCGGCCCGACGCGCAGCGGTTCTTCGAGGACATCGGCGCCGCGGGCGAGGTGGCGCCGCCGGCGGACGACTTCGTGGGGCTGGTGACCCAGAACGCCGGCGGCAACAAGATCGACTACTTCCTGCGCCGGGAGCTCGACTACCGCGTCGAGCTCGAACGCGGCTCGAGACGGCTCCGGGCCACGGCCAGGGTCAGCCTTCACAACGACGCCCCGGCGACGGGCCTCAGTCCCGCTCTCATCGGCAACGAGGTCACCCCACCGCTGCCCACCGGGACGAACAAGCTGTACCTGTCCTTCTACACGCCATGGGACCTGGTCGGGGCCACCGTCGACGGCGCGCCGGTGGCCCTCGAGCAGGCCGACGAGCTCGGGCGCCGGGTGTACTCCACCGCGGTCGTCATCCCGCCCAGGTCCACGGCCACCATCGAGGTGGCGTTGTCCGGTCGCCGGGCACACCGCGGTGACTACCGCCTCGATGTGCACCGCCAACCGGCCGTCGCCCCCGACGAGGTCAGGGCCACGGTCGTGGTCGGAGCCGGCACCGAGCACACCCGGGAGTGGCGCCTGGAATCCGACGCCTTTCTGGAGGCTCCGGTGGGCCGACGCTGAAAAAGAATGCTGCCCGTGCCTTGGGCACGGGCAGCATCCCGAACGGTGGTTGGCGGCGGTGCCGGCGTCAGCCGGTGGCGTCGCCCTGCCGGCGCCACATCCTGCGCCCGATGGTCAGCTGAGCGGCCACGGCGAGAGCGAGCGCCCCGGCGATGAGGACCAGCGTGGTGGAAACTCCGCCATCGTCGCCCGACGAGGTCAAGGGGACGACGGGCGCCGGTGAGGCCCCTCCAGCGGTCTCCACGGCGAGCGGGTAAGCCGGTGCGGCGCCGCAGACGACCCGGCCGATCTGGGCGCCGCCGGAGACGATGGCGGTGCGGGTCACGGTCGTGGGTGTCGTTGTCACCACGTTCAGCGTGGCCGGGGTGCCTCCGGGAAAGATGACCTGCGCGTTCTGTTGGGTGACGACCGTCGGTTGCGTCACCGCCACCCCGTTCACGATGGTCCCGGTCGGTACGGTGACCGCGCTACTGCTCTGGAGACCGCTGGTCTGGCACGACGAGCTGAACGTCCCCGTACCGGATCCGCCTACCGTGAAGCTACCCTGGGAGTTGGCTGAGAACGACGTGCAGCTGCCGGCCGACTGTAGGATGGTGAAGGGCCCGGCGGGGCCCGCGTAGACGACCTGAGCGGCGGCCACGTTCGTCGGGCAGTTGGCGGTACCCGACACCCCGACCACCGGCGTCGCCTGCGCGCCGGGCCCGCCGGTCTGCGCCGACGCCGGCGAGATGGGAAGCACGAGTGCCAGCGCCCCGACCACGATGCCGACCAGGGCCGGGACTCGCCTTGTTCCTACCGCCATGCCATCCTCCTGCTCCTTTTCCCGGCTCCCACGGTGTGAAACCCCGCCTCGGGTTGCCTGTCCACCAGTGGCTCTGGTTCCGGGAACGCTAGCACGCGCTTAGAGCGACGGAGCGAACCCGGCCATGCTTGTGGCTGTGCGACGAATGGCTGTTTTCCTGGTGATCCTGGCCGGCGTCGCCGTCGCAGTCGTCATCTGGAGCCTGCGCCCCGATGGGCCGGGCGCCCGACCGGTTGTCCTCGACCCCGAGCCCGAATGGTCGGGCCTGGATGCCCAGGGCCGCTGCGAGGAGGCCCTCCGGGAGGTGACCCATCCGGACTCCTGGCCGGTGCGGTGCCGCTGGCGCCGGCCCGGGGAGATGCTCCAGGGCCAGGCGTACCCGCCGCCGACGGGGCCGCCGCCCTACGACGAGCCCCGCGTGGAGATCTACGTGGCCGACACCCAGAGCCGTGCGCAGGTGGCCAATGCCATCGCCCACGAGCTCGGGCACATGCACCACACCCGGGAGCCGACCTTCGCCGTCGCCGACTGGCTGGCGGCTCGAGGCCTGCCTGCCGGCACCCCGGCGGAGGTGTGGGCGGAGGACTACGCCGAGGTGTTCGCCGCGCTCTTCAGCCCGCCGAGTGACGCATGGAGGGCGCCGACGCCCCGGCCGACGCCGGAGGCGCTCGCCTCGCTGAAGGCCCGTTTCTTCTCCTAGGTACCGTCCACGGCACCGCCGGCCGGTACCCTGGCCTCGATGTTCGGACGCCTGGACGGCCTGGAGAGTGAGTACGAGGAGGTCCTGGTCCGGCTCCAGGACCCCAACGTCTTCGCCGACCAGCGGGCCTACGTGGCCCTGTCCCGGCGGCTGAAGGAGCTGGAGCCGATCGTCCTCGCCTTCCGGGAGCACCGGGCCACCTCGGGCGACCTCGAGGCGGCGAAGGACATGCTGGCGGAGTCCAGCGGCGACGACCGGGCCTTCCTGCAGGCCCAGATGCAGGACGCCGAGGCCACCCTGGCCCGTCTCGACGACGAGCTCGAGGTGCTGCTCCTGCCCCGTGATCCGAACGACGACCGCAATGTCATTGTCGAGATCAGGGGAGCGGAGGGCGGCGAGGAGGCCAACCTCTTCGCCAAGGACCTCCAGGAGATGTACGCCCGTTACGCCGAACGCCGGGGCTGGAAGCTCGAGGTGCTGGGCTCCGACCCGTCGGACATGGGCGGGTTCAACGAGGTGACGTTCCTGCTCAAAGGGGACGACGTGTGGAACCGGATGAAGCACGAGGGTGGCCCCCACCGGGTCCAGCGGGTGCCGGTCACCGAGTCCCAAGGCCGCATCCACACCAGCTCGGCCACCGTCACCGTCCTCCCCGAGGCGGCGGAGGTCGACGTGAACATCGACATGAACGACCTCAAGATCGACGTCTACCGCTCCACCGGGCCGGGCGGGCAGTCGGTGAACACCACCGACTCCGCGGTGCGCATCACCCACCTGCCCACGGGGCTTGTCGTGGCCATGCAGGATGAGAAGAGCCAGATCCAGAACCGGGCCAAGGCCCTGCAGGTGCTGCGCTCCCGGCTGCTGAAGGCAGAGCAGGACCGCCAGGCGGCCGAGATGTCGGAGGCCAGGCGGGGTCAGATCGGCGGGGGTGGCCGCTCGGAGAAGATCCGCACCTACAACTACAAGGAGAACCGGGTCACCGACCACCGCATCGGCCTGACCCTCTATCACCTCGACCGGGTGCTCCAGGGAGACCTCGACGAGCTGGTCGAGGCGTTGCTCGCCGACGAACGGGCGCGCCAACTGTCTGGGGAATGAGCGGTCAGGGCCGCTGACGTCGCTTACGATGGAAGCGCCTGTTGCAACTGCGGACAGACCACCCCGGCGGCCAAGCCATGGCCCCACCCTGTATTCGCGCTGCTGCTCGGCGTACCGGAGGACCAAGTGGACACCTACGACACGAATGATCCGGGCGAGGCATTCTTCGATCTGCCGGTGGAGCCTTCGTTTGCCGGTGAGCTGGATCTCGATGTATCACTGCCGGGCGAGGACGCGAAGACCAGCTTTCTCCCGGCCGTCGACGACCTTCCCATCGACCACGACTCGTCCGCGCCCATCTTCGGTGGCCTGGAAGCTCCGCCCGACGCTGAGGAGGCAACGGGGCTCTTCCTGCTCGATGGCGTAATCGCAGACGAGGGAGATTCGTACGGGCGGTTGGTCGACGACCTGTTGGAGCTGACAGACGACGTCTGGGGCCGGGATGGCGGCGGAAGCGCCGATCTCTTGCCTGGTGCGGCACTCGAAGAGCCGCTCGCCGGTCTGGCTGTCGAGGCGGCGCCGGCCGCCGAGAACGGCGAGCCGTTCCTGGCTTTTCCGGCGCCCAGTGAACTGCCGTCAAGTCGTCAGCCTGCGAGGCGGAGGGCGCGCGAGATCTGGGCCGGCATGGCACCGAGCCGGCGTCACGCCATCGGGATCGCCGCCAGCGCCATCACCGCCGTCGCACTGGTATCCGCGGCCTGGGTGCAACGGCCGGATGTCAGCCAGGACGTCATCTCGAGCGGGACGGTCCAGACGACCACCTCGGTGGCGGCCCGTCGCTCGCCGCCGCCGCCCACCTCGACCGCCCCGCCGGCAACGGCCAGTTCAACGGCGCCGGCGCCGGACACATCTGTGGCGCCGGCGAACAACGACCCCAGCAACCCCGTGGGGCCGGCTTCTCCGGCGCCCTCAGCCTCTGGTGGGCCGGCGTCGCCAAGGGCCGCTGCGGCCGGCGCCGCCCCTTCGGCGCCCAGCGCGCCGGCGACGACGGCACCGGCGCGCGTGAACACGGCGCCGGCGGCCAGTGCGGTGGAGACCACGGAGGCGCCTGCCACCACCGCTCCACCGGCGGCCACCGCTCCCGCTGGTACCTCGGATACCACCGAGACGACCAGACGGCACAGGGAGCCGGCGACGACCCTCACCACCGACCCCCCGACGTCAACAACGGTGGCTCCTGCCGAGGACAGCAGGGCGGTTCCCTGCTCGGAGTTCATCAAGCGGGGGCCGCTCGCCTGCCCACCGGCGGAGTAGCTCACCCGCCCGCCGGACGGAGGGCGATGGCCGGGACGTCGGGAGCGTCAGCCGCCGGCGTCGGTGGCGGCGGTCAGATCGGACTCCAGCTTCCGCTCGGCTCGGGCTTCGGCGATGGCCTCGGCCAGGATCTCGTCGAGAGTGGTCTTGGGCTGCCAGCCCGTGAGCTCCCGTACCTTGGTCAGGTCGGGCACCCGCCGTTCCATGTCCTCGAAACCGGGGCCGTAGGCCTCGTCGTAGGGAACCAGCCGGACCTCGGTCGGCTCCCGTCCCACGTCGGCCGTCAGCTCGGCCACCCGCCGGGCCAGGTCGATCATCGTTATCTCCTCCAGGCCACCCACGTTGTAGGCCTCTCCGTTGGCTCCCGGCTGTTCCAGCAGGGCGATCAGCGCGTCGGAGACGTCGTTGACGTGGCAGAAGCACCGGGTCTGCCGGCCGTCGCCGAACACGGTGAGCGGTTGCCCCGCCACCGCCTGGCGCACCATTCGGGGGATAACCGTGCCGTAGCCCGGGTTCTGGCGGGTTCCCACGGTGTTGAAGAGACGGACCACGGTGACGTCGAGCCCCCGCTCTCGGTGGTAGGCGTACCCGAGGATCTCCTCGATCGCCTTGGCGATGCTGTAGGCCCAGCGAGCGACGATCGGCGAGCCCAGGACCCGGTTGGCCTCCTCGCCGAGGGGTACGTCGGTGTTCTTGCCGTACACCTCGGACGTGCTCATGAGCATCAGCTTCCGCCGATAGCGGTGAGCGGCCTCGATGACGATCTGGGAGCTCCGCAGGTTGTGCGTGAACGAGCGCGCCGGTTGGGAGACGATGAGTTGGACGCCGGTGGCGGCGGCGAGATGGACCACGATATCGGAGTCGTGCACCAGCTCGTCGACCATGAGCTCGTCGAGGACCGTGCCCTGCACGAACCGCAGGTTGGGATGGTCGGCGACGGTCTCGAGGTTGGACACCCGGCCGGTGGCCAGATTGTCGAGGACGATGACCGAGTCACCCCTCGCCAGCAGGCATTCCGCGAGGTGGGATCCGATGAACCCCGCTCCGCCCGTGAGCAAGTAGGTGCCAGCCATCTCAGGTGATGCTATCTGTTCGGCACGTTTGTCCATGAGGCTCACTCGAAGAAGCGGCTGACGTCGCCGGGATAGGGCCGAGCCCGAGCGGCCACCAGGACCTGACGAGGAACGGTGTCACGGAGCACCGTCGCCCCGGCACCGATGAGGCTCTCGTCGGCAATGGTGATGCCGTCGCGCACGGTGGCGTTGACCCCCAGGAAGCAGTGCTCTCCCACGGCGGTGTGGCCGGCGACGGTGACACCCGGTGCGAGGAACGAGTGGTCGCCGACCGACGAGTGGTGGCTCACCCGGGTGCCCCCCCACACGATGACGTCGTTCCCGATGGTGACAAACGGCTCGAGGGTCGCGCCGTCGAAGACGCAGCAGTTATCGCCCAGGGCGGCGGCGCGGACCGTCGCCGTGGAGCTGACGTAGCTGATTAGCTCGTAACCCTTCGCCTTGGCCTCGGTGTAGAAGCGGCTCCGGACCTTGTTCATTCGGGTGTACCCGACGGCCACGAACATCCGATGGTCCGTGGGCGGGTAGAGGGCAGCCACGTCGTCGAAGGCGACGAGGGGAAGGTCGCAGAACGAGTCGGCCTTCAATCCGTCGGCCGTGGCGGTGAAGGCGACGACCTCGTGGTCGCTGTCCTCGGTCAGGTAGAGGCGGAGCAGCTCAGCCAGGCTCCCGGTCCCGAAGAGGATGACCTTGGCGCCGCCCTCCGGGTGGTTCCCGGAACCGCTCACAGGTTTGCGGAGGTCACCGTCAGTGCGGAGAACGGAACGACGTAGAAACCCGGGTAGCTGGCCAGCAGGTCTTCCGGGGTGGCCGACAGGAGCTCCGGGGCGTTCACCTGGGTGGAGTACCGGTACACGTGCGACCGACCCCCCCACTTGGTCTTGAAGCGGATCAACGACTCGTGGTCGGTCCAGCTGCCACCCCAGTTCCAGTTGCGGAAGCCCCTGGTCACGGCGTCGGCCATGGCCCGGTGGAGGATGGCTGCCATCGGCTGAAGCGGCCGGAACCCCACGTCGGTCGCCGGGACGTAGTACTCGACGGTCTGGCCGAAGTAAAAGACGAGGAGCGCGGCCACGGCTTGCCCCTCGACCCGGGCCACGTAAAGGTTGTAGTCCTCACCCGCCCGGAAGTGATCGGCCACCAGCTCGAAGAACTGCGGGTCCTTGGACCGACCGCCGATGGCGACCATGTTGGCCGTGTGCAGGCGTTCCAGTACCTCCATACCGTCGTCGCCGACATCCACCGTCACCCCGGAACGGATCGCCTTCTGGACGTTGCGCCGGGCCGATCCGTCGATGCTCCGCAGCACCAGCTCCTCGGGCGGCCCAGGCCCGTCGAGGTGGGTGATCAGGCCCACCCGGCTGTCCTCGAGGTGACCGGCCAGGGCCAGGGTCGACTCGGCTTCGAGCGGGTTGGCGATGACCGTTCCGGCCGCCACCCCCGGCTCGCTCAGCTGGGCGGCGTACCAGTCGGCCAGCACTGCTCGGGCCTCGACGCCTCCCAGCATCCCCCCGTTGCTCCCGAAGTACGGCAGGGAGTTCAGGACAGTGCCATACGGGCCACTGGCTGCCATCAGCGGCATCGCCCCCACGACCTCCCCGCCGCTGAGGACCACGGCGTACCGTTGCTCGCAGCCGAGCAGGCGCAGCACGAAGTCGCGAAAGCCCAGCGAGTGGTAGAAGAGTGCGGTCGGGCAGCTCTCCGCGAACCGCTGGTACCCCCGCTCATAGGCCGGCGTGACTTCGACGACGTGCATGCCAGCCCTTTCGTTCCTCCACGTCGGCCACTACCTTGACCAGGGAGCCCTGTCCGAACGCCTTCGGGACTGACCTAGGCTAGCGATGTTCAGAGCCGCCCGTTGGGCCGGTCCACGCCGCGGCGCCCGATGTAAGACGTGAGGAGACGTGCCGCAGCTCAGGTGGGCCGTGAAGGCGGCTGTGACGTGGCCGCCCCTGAACGTGCCGATCACCGCTGCGCTGCGAGCCACGCTGCCCCAGGGCGTCCGAGATCGGCCGGCCCTCGCCCGGTACCTACCGCGGGTCGGAATGGTCGAGGCAGCCATGCCTGGGGGTCAAACCTTGCGCATGTGGTCCCGAGGTGATGACGGCATCGCCAGCGACGTCTTCTGGCGGGGGTGGGACGGCCACGAGTCTGAGACGGCGAAGCCCTTTCTCCAAATGGCAACGTCGGCCCGGGTGACCCTGGACATCGGGGCCCACGTCGGCTACTTCACTGTGCTGGCGTCCCTGGCCAATCCCGCCGGACGGGTGTACGCCCTCGAGCCGCTGGCTCGGGTCCGGGAACGGCTCGACCGCAATGTCTCCCTGAACGGTCTTAAGAACGTCACGTGCCTGCCTCTGGCGATCGGCAGTACGCACGGCACCGCCGAGTTCTTCCACGTCGAGGACGGGATTCCCAGCAGTTCCAGCCTTTCGGGTGCGTTCATGCGCTCCATCGTCGACCATGACCGCCTGGCGACTTCGCAGGTCGACGTCACCACCGTCGACAGGTTTGTCGCCCACCACGGTCTCGCCGGACGGGTCGACCTCCTCAAGCTGGACACGGAGAGCACCGAGGACGAGGTGTTCCGGGGAATGGTGGAGACCCTTGCGTCCGAACGGCCGGCGATCTTCTGCGAGATCCTCCAACCCGGGACCGGCCACGCCATCGAAGCCATCATTGGCCCCCTGGGGTACGAGTTCTTCCTGTTGACGGACCAGGGGCCGGTCCGGGCTGCTCATATCCGTCCTGACCGGGTGTGGCGGAACTTCCTGTTCTCCCCGGCTGCCGGGAGTCCGCCGAGCCCGTAAGAGGACCGAAGGGCGGCTCCGGCCGAGCCTGCTGGCTACGGCCAGGCCGAATACAGGAAGCTGTGGTGATCGTGATCACACCGGAAGATGGAGGGATGGGGCGGGGAGGTAGCCCCGTGGCACCGGCCGGTGAAGTTTCGAGCGTCAGCCAGCTGCCCGAATCGGCGCTTCAGGTGGTACCGGACTCGCCGCGCGTCGCCTCCCTCCGGGGCAACTCGCTCGCCAGGCTGGTGGCCGACCTGCTGGGAATCGTCTTCGCCCTGGTCGCCGCCACCGTCACCGCACGTCTGCTCGGTCCCGCAGGGAAGGGGTACTACTCCAGCCTCGTGCTGCTGACCGGTCTGTTCGTGCAGCTCTTCAGCGCCGGGCTCGGCGAAGCCGCCATCGTGCTGTCCGGCCGAGGAAAGGCCTCATTGCAGGGGGCCGCATCCGCCACCGCCTTCGCCGCCGTGCCTCTCAGCCTGTCGGGCGCCCTGGCGTTCTTCCTCATCGCCAGGTTCGCAGTCCCCACCCCCACGGGCGACCCCAGTGTCGCCCCGCTGATCGCCGCTCTCATGGTGGGTGTCACCGTCCTGTACACGACGAGCGTGTCCTTCCTGGTCGCCAAGGAGAGGCTGGTGCCGGTCGCGGCCGCATCCGTGTTCTCCAATGGCGCCACGACCGCACTGGTCTGGTTGTTCCTGGCCGTCTTCCATCTCGGCGCCGCCGGAGCGCTCCTCGCGGCTGTCCTCGGATCGGGATTCGCCCTGATGGGGATCCTTGTCCTGATACGACGCTCCGGATTGTCTCTCCGGCCCCAGTGGGACCCGTCGTATCTCAAGGCCGCCACCCGCTTCGGAGCGGCCCTCCAGTTCTCCAACCTCCTGGTGCTCCTCACCGCCCGGATCGACCTGGTGCTCGTCTACCGACTGAGCACCGCCGCGGAGGCCGGCAGCTACAGCATCGCCCTCACCGTCGGCTCCCTTGTCGGGGCGGTGCCGATAGCCATCTCCTACGCATCGTTCCCCCGGCTCGCGCTGCTCAGCGAGAGGGAAGCAGGGGCGCTGACCGCACAGGTGTTCAGGGTCGGCATCGCCTCCGCGCTGGTCGCCGCGGTGGGACTGGGGGTCGTCACCCCGTTCGCCGTGCCGATGGTCTTCGGCCAGCCGTATGCGGGAGCTGTCGGGCCGACGCTGGTCCTGATCCCCGGAGGTGTGTTGTGGAGCGCCCAGTGGCTGCTCTGCCGGGCCGCCGCCGCACGGGGTGCTCCCGCCGCCCTGCTGGTCTCCTTCGCCGTCGGTTTCTCCGTCATGGTCGGACTGGACCTGGTGCTGATCCCGCCCCTGGGCGCCATGGGCGCGGCGCTGGCCTCCCTCGTGGCACCTTGCGTCGGAGTCACGATCGCCTGGCTCTTCCATCGCAAGCTCACCCCCGGCTGGAGGGTCTTCCTGCCTCGGGCGACCGACTTCGCCTCGCTGGTAGCGACTCTGCGCACCATGGTCGGTCGAGTCGGTGGCCGTAGTGGCGGCGACGAGACGGCCTCACCTCGGACGGGCGGCTAGCCGTTGTCCCGGCGCACGGCAGTTTTCGGCCTCTCCGCGCTCTGTGCCCTCGGGCTGCTCGTGGTGCTGGGCCGGGTGATGACAGGCGACTCGACTCCCCGCCGGTCGATGCCCACGCCGGCGGCCCGGCCCACCTGCGAGATCGATCCCGGCATCGACGGCGAGGTGGCGATCACCGCGGCGATCGAAGGTTGCCGAGACGGGTCCACCGTGCTCTTCCCGCAGGGGCGCCGGTACACCCAGGCCAACCGGATCCTGGTCAAGGACCGGCGGGACCTGGTGATCGATGGCAACGGCTCGACCTTCACCACCACCTTCGTGGGAAAGACCAACACGATCAACGGCAACTGGCTGATCCTTCGCGGCTACGACATCACCCTGAAGAACATGCACTCGGTGGGCACGTTCGACTACACCGGCGAGCGGTCGCTGGGCCGGATCTCGCCGGACCCCGATTTCTCGGAGGCCAATCCGAACTATGGGCTGTACGGGGTGGACACCGTCCATCTGATCGACGTCACCGCGTACGGACCGTGGGGCGACGGTGTCACGACCGGTCCCGACGAGTACGTCGACGGCTCCACCCCCGACTACACCCGTAACGTCTTCATCAAGAGGATGCACGTCGAGAAGACGGCCCGCATGTGCTGGGGGCCTACGTCGGGGACCAACATTTGGATCGAGGACAGCTCCTGCAAGGATGCCTGGTACGGCGGGCTGGATGCGGAGATCGACAATCCCAACCAGCCCCTCGTGGGCTTGCACGTCCTCCGGAACACCTTCGACGGCTTCAACACGCTCGGGGTCTTCGTACCCGTCGCCGCCGCCAATGTCATGACCGGCGACATCGAGATCCGCGACAACGTGTTCCTCACGGCCAACGACAAGCAGTGTTCGGCGCCGATCCACGTCGGTGGCTACGCCGAGAGTAACCCGGCGCTGTTCCACAACGTCGTGGTCGAAGGCAACACGCTCCTGCACTACGGGCCGGGAATCGTCCTCGACCACGTCATCGGTGGGTCTGCGAAAGGGAACACGCTGACCCGGCTGCACGTCGACGGCTTCACCCCCGTAGGTCTCTGTGGGCCCGGGGCCGACGAAGCCATCCGCGTCACCAACTCATCCAACGTGACCGTCGACGGGAACGTGATCCGCTGATACACCTCCGGTAGGGTCCCCCACTCGCTGAAGCCGGGGTCCCAAGGTGAGGTCGGCAGCCCGACTTCACAGGAGGACTTCACATGGCGCACGTTGGTGGACAACTCCAAGCACGGTTCATGGCTCGCATTCGCGGCCGTGATCCCGAGCGGTGTCTGGTAGTGCCTGTCGACGTCGGCAAGTCCTCGGCAATGGCGTTGATCGCCGACCACTACGGCGAGATGGTGGTGGCGCCGTTCGAGTTTGCCCTGACCGAAACCGGCTTCGCGGTTCTGACTGGCGCCATCGGCCGTGCCGAGGCGGCGCGAGCGGCGGAGGTGGTCCGGGTCGGCGTCGAGTCGGCCGGGCACTACCACCGCACGCTGGTGGCCAGGCTCCGCGCCGGCGGCTACGAGGTCGTCGAGCTCAACCCCGCAGCGGTGAAGGAGGCCCGGTCCCAGCAGCTGCTCCGCCGGCTGAAAGCGACGCCCGTGACCTGGGGGCGATGGCCGAGCTGATGGTGCGCGGCGGCGGTCGGCGTCCGGCAGTGCGCACCGATGCCCTGGCCACCCAGGCCGCATGGGTCGCCCACCCGCCGGCGCAAGGTCGCCGCCCGGGTGGCGCTGGCCAACCAGGTGATCGGCCAGCTCGACCTGGTCTTCCCCGGCCTGGACGGCTGCTTCGGTGACTTGCTCGGTGCTCGAGCCGGGCGGGTGCTCGTCACCGACATCTGCGATCCGGATCGCGTCTGCCGCCAAGGCGTCGAGGGTCTGCGCCGGTTCCTGGCCCGACGAGGAGTGGCGCTGTCGCGCCCCAAGGCCTCCCAGGTCCTGGAGGCGGCCAGGGTGGCTCTGCGCCTGCCGGATGCCGAGAGGGCCGCCCTCGGGCGGGTCCTGGCCGCCGATGTGGCCCTGCTGTCCAGCCTCGAAGCTGAGATCGTCGCCGCCGAGGTGGCGCTGGAAGAGGTCCTGGTCGCCACGCCGGCCGGGACCCTCACCTCAATGCCCGGAGTCGCGGTGGTGCGGGCGTCGAACTACGGGGCCGCCATCGGTGACCCGGCTCGGTTCCCCAATGCTGCGGCCGCCTATCGCGCCGCCGGCCTGGTTCCCACGATGCATGCCTCCGCGGGGCGATCCCGGGCCGGACAGCACATCAGCCGGGAGGGCTCTGTGGAGCTGCGCCAAGCGATCATCGAGCTCGGCCGGGGCCTCGCCCAGCACGATCCCGACTTCGGCGACTATCGCCGTCGGCTACTCAGTGCCGGCAAGCCTCGGTGGCGGCGGTTGCCGTCGGCCACAGAGCGCACCGCCTGGCCTTCGCCATGCTCCGGGACCAGACGATCTACGACCGGCCTCGATGGAACAACTCCGTGGCGGCGGGCATGACCGCCATGGCGAAGACCCGAGGGGTCCGCCAGAACGACGTGACGTGCCCGCCGCCGTTCACCAGCGTGCCCGAAGGGGGTGAGGCCGACAACGTTGCCGCCAGGCGCGCTCGGCGCTGAACCTCCCGAGGTCGGCGGCAGGGGCCCGGACCGACGTCGAGTCCGCTACGGCGCCCTTCGGGGACGTCGTTCCTAGCATGACGCCGGGGTATGTCAGCGTGTTGCCGCAAGGGAGGCCGCCGACCGCCTCTGAGATCACCGAGCTGGTCGCCATGCGCCCTTTGACGGACGCCTCCCTCGACGCGGGCCGACCATGCCCTTGACAAATCAGACGGTTGCTAGGAAGGGCTCTGCCCCGGAGGAGCCCGTTTCCGGGGCCGGTAGAGTGGCTGTCGGCATGGGGACATTGGCACGGGCACGTCGATGGACCCGCTCCTCCGCAGACTTTGCGGCGGCGGGCGCAGTGGCGGTGGCCGCTGTCGCCGCATCCGCGGCCCGAGCCGCGTTCCCGAGGCGTTCCCGGTCCGACGTTCCGAGGTTGCTCACCCTGGAAGCGGATTACTCTCTGGCGACGGTTCGGGCCCGGGGGCTGGACGATCTGGTGACCGCTCGGGACCTCGGTGGCTTCTTCGACCACGTCTGGAGCGTGCATCCCTCGGTCGGGGCGGACGCCGGCACCGAGCAGCTAGCCCAGCCGCCTGCCGGCCCGGTCTCCTACAGCGCACTGAGCCCCAGGCACACGGTGGTCGAGGGGAAGATAGGGCGCTTCAGGCAACTCGACGCCTTTCCCATGCTGAACTTCGCCCTCTCGCAACGGGCGTTGCTCGGCGAGCTCCAGCGCATCGTCCGGCGGGAAGGGATCAACGTCATCCGGGCGAGCGACCCGTTCTACCTGGCGCCCCTGGGCATGATCCTGGCCCGCTCGAACCGCCTCCCGTTCGTCGTGCGGCTGATCGCCAACTACGACATGAGCTTCTTCGCCGAGGGGCGGCCGGTCTACCCCAAGCTGTTCCGCAGCCGGGCCGTCGAGCAGCGGGTGGGCCGCTTCGTGCTGCGCCATGCCGACCTCGTGGCGGCCGGCAACGACGACATACGCGAGTACGCGATTGCGAACGGCGCCCCTCCGGACCGGACGACGGTGTTCCGGGTCGGCAACCTGATCGAACAGATCCATTTCCGGTCAGAACCGGCCTCCCGCCCTTCGGTGAACGCCGAGCTCGGCTTGGGTGAGCGTCCGTTCATCACCTGTGTGAGTCGACTCGAGAGGGTGAAGCATCCAGAGGACTTCGTCGCCGTCCTGGCTGATGCCCGAGCTTCGGTACCCGGGCTCGCCGGCGTGCTCATCGGCGACGGCACCATGCGCGACGAGCTGGAGGCGCTTGCCCGCCGGCTCGGCGTGGAGGACGACCTGATCTTCGTCGGCAACCGCGAGCAGGACTGGATCGCCAATGCATTGTCGTCGGCCACCGTCGTGGTCTCACCGCTCACCGGCCGGAGCCTGGTGGAGGCGGCGCTGAGCGCGACGCCGGTGGTCGCCTACGACACGGACTGGCAGTCGGAGGTGGTGAAGGACGGGGAGACCGGCGTCCTCGTGCCCTACCGGGACATCCAGGCGATGGCCGCCGGCGTCTGCAAGCTCCTGGAGAACACCGAGTACGCGGTGCGGCTCGGTGCCAATGCCCGCGCCTACACCCTCGACCTCATGGATCCTGAGCGCCTCGACGCCCACGAGCGGCGGGAGTACCAGAAACTTCTGGCCTGATCGCTCAGGCGGGGTTACCGCTTCCCGGCCCCGCCTCCGGGCCCGAGCGGCGGGTGATCATCCAGAAGAACGTGTCGTCCCGGGGGTCCGGGAAGCTCTCGACGAACTCCAGATCAGGGTTCTTCTCTATCAGGGGCAGGAGCAGGTCGACCGACGCCGCGTCGCCGTTCTCGAAGAACCACACCTGGCCGCCCGGGCGCAGGTACTCGTGCGCGACCGAATAGAAGGCCCGGTGGAACTCCCAGCCGGGATCCGCGTTTCCGAGCGATACCGGATCGAGGCTGACGGACTTGGTGAACGGGTCGGCATCGAAATGGGGCGGGTTGGAGACGATGATGTCGAACTGCGACGCCGGCTCCAGGCACTGGAGCGCGTCGGAGAGGAACACCTCGGTCGGGACGTCGCCGAGCAGCGACGGGTCGTTGTTCTCCAAGGTGCGCTTCACCGAGTTCACGTTGAAGATGTTGATGTCGGCGAACGACATCCGACTGATGTTCCCGCTGTCCTTCAGCCGCGACAGCATCGTCACGCCCACGAGGCCGACCCCGCAGCACAGGTCGAGCACGTGCAGGCCGGAGAGCGAACGGGACCGGATGAGGTCTGCGGCCGACGACCCGGTGAGCTCGCCTTGCGGGGTCCTTCCGACGCTCGAGGCGTCGGGGAAGAACCGGATACCGGCCTCCTCGAAGCCGTCCCTCCACATGCCCTGGTGGAGGCGGTGGGCGACGAACCGGTAGGTGTGGTCACCGGTCAGCCGAAGGGCCGCCTCGAGCACATCGGCGATGACGTACCCTAAGCGTCGTTTCACGGCGAAGAGCCGTGACGTGTTCGGAACATCCACCGGTCGGGTCATCCGACGCCCACCTCGTCGTTCGACGTGCTCCCGTTCGTGCTCGCCGGAGCGGTCGTCTGCTTCGAGACGATGAAGTTCGCCAGCTGCATGAACTCGAGGCCCGATCTCCGGAAGACGTCGAGCGCGTCGTCCGCGGTGGAGACGATGGGGAACCCGTGCAGGTTGAACGACGTGTTCAGGACGACCCCTTCTCCCGTCAGATCGGCCACGTGGCGTAGAAGGCTGTGATAGGAGGGGTTGGTCTCCTGGGCGACCTCTTGGGGCCGAAGCGTGTGATCCGTGGGGTGACAGGCGGCGCGGAGCGCGTCGTGCTTCCCCGGCCGTGCGTCGAATGTCAGGGTCATGTACGAAGCGCTGAAGGCCTTCGGCTTGTCATAGTATTCCTCGCTTCGTTCGGCCAGCACCGACGGGGCAAAGGGCATCCAGAAGTCGCGATCCTTGATCATGTCGTTGATCAGCGCCGCCACCCCGGGCTGCGCGGGGTTGGCCAGGATGGATCGGTTCCCCAGGGCTCGGGCGCCGAACTCCATGGGCCCCACGGCTCGGGCCACCACGTGCCCGCCGGCCAGCAGCCGGGCCACCTCCCTCTCCGGCTCCGACGCGCGCTCCCAGCACACCGTGCCGGCCGCCCCGCAGTTCTCCAAGGCGACCAGCGCCTGCGCGTCGGTGATGGTCCTTCCCAGATAAAGGTGGCCAAGGGGCTGGATGCGGGTGGGGGAGGCGCCTCGACGGGCCCGCCGCGAGGTGCACGCGGCGTACGCCGCTCCGATCGAGTTGGTCTCGTCGCCGCAGGACGGCATGACGAAGAGCGAGCGGACCTCGGGCGACTCGAGGACCCGCTTATTGGCCTTGACGTTCATGAAGACGCCCCCACCGAGGGCGACGTCGCGTATGCCGGTCTTCCGGACGCAATTTTCGACCCACGTGACGATCATCTCCTCGAGGAACAGCTGCAGGCCGGCGGCGATGCAGTCGAACCGCTCACGGTCGATGACCTCCCTGAGGAAGTCGAGGGGGCCGGCCATGGTCCTGCCCCGGTCCACGGTCACCCAGCCCAGGCCGTCCTCGGTGAACGAGTAGAGGCTCAGGAGCTTCTCTTTGATGCGCTCGGTCGGCACGCTGGACTTTGCGCCGTAGGGCGCAAGACCCATGACCTTGTGCTCGTGCTCGAGGGGCACCATCCCCATGAGCAACGTCACCTTGGCATACAGGATCCCGAGCGAGTGGAGATCGGGCACCGCGGCGATCCGTCGTAGGCGGCCGTCGACACCTATGTTCACCGAGGCGCACAGGAAATCTCCGACCCCGTCCGCGGTCAGCACCAGGACCGGCGCCGCCGACGCCCCGCGGCTGTAGTACGCAGCGGCCGCGTGGCATTCGTGATGCTCGACGACGTCGGTCTTGTCGACCGGGAACCCCAGTCGACTCAGTTGCTTGCGGCGGCGGGCGAGAAGCTGTCTCCCCCGGAAGGCCCGAACGGGGGGCAGATGACCGGCCCAGATCCGCGACGGCGTCTGCCCCTGGGAACCGAAGGCGCGCAGGACGCTCTCCCTGTCCCACTGTTGGTCGTAGTGGTAGCGGTCCGCGACCGCTATGGCATCGAGGTCTGCCCTGCGGACACTCCCGAGGTCGAGGACCTCGTCGATGGCGCGGGTGGGCATGCCCCCCTGGTTCTTCAGGCGGGTGAACCGCTCCTCCTGGACGGCGGCCACCAGCTCGCCGTCTCTGAGCAACGCCGCCGATGCGTTGTGACCGTCGTGGATGCCGAGGACGATCAACTGAGGATCATGACTGGTCCGTCGTTTCCATGTCGGGGGTGAGGTCCTTTTCCGGGCGACCGCCCTTCGGTGGTCGTCAGGCATCTCTCGGCATGGCGGCGACGAGGAGGCTGAATCCGCATCCTACTCGGAAGCACCCCGCCGTCAGGCCGCCCCCCCTGCGATGGGCGACCGGGCGGTCTCCTCCATCCACGATTGGAACATGAGAACGTCCCAGAGTCGGTCCTGCATGTTCCGCCGGCCGCTCAGATGGCTGTCCCAGATGGTGCGGACCGACGTGGCGTCGAGGAAGCCCTCCGCCTCCAGGCGGGAGGCATCCAGGAGCGTCTCCGCCCAGTGGCGGAGAGGGCCCCGCAGCCATTCGCCCACCGGAAGGCCGAAGCCCATCTTGGGCCGCTCGATCAGCTCCCGGGGAACGTGGCGGTGCAGCACCTGGCGCAGCAGCCACTTACCCTGCCCGTCCCGCAGCTTCATGGTGAGCGGCACCCTCCAGGCGAACTCCACCAGGCGATGGTCGAGCATCGGCACCCGGGCCTCGAGGCTGACCCCCATGCTGGCCCGGTCCACCTTGACCAGGATGTCGTCGGGCAGGTAGGTCATCAGGTCGAGGTACATCATCCGGGCTACGGGGTCATCGAGCCGGGGCCAGCCCTTCGGCTCAGTGACCACGGACGCCGCCTCGCGCGCTCCCCGCACCAGCGCGGTGGGGTCCTGCCAGTGCGACGCCAACCGGAGGTACATGTCCTCCAGCCCCGACGCGGGCAGGATGCCCGAGATCTTCTGGATCTTCATGCCGGGGTTGCGCACCCGCAACCGGGAAGGCAAGGCCGGGCCGACCCGGCGGAACACGGCGTCCCAGGTCTCGGCTGACAGCCCGCCCAGCAGGGCGCCGGCGCCCCGTCGCACGCCCGAGGGCACCCATCCGATCCTCTGCCAGATGGGCGGGCACCACGAGTACCGGTTGTAGCCGGCGAACAGCTCGTCGCCACCGTCGCCGGAAAGGCTGACGGTGACCGAGCGGCGGGCGAGCTCACTGACGATGAACGTCGGGATCTGTGACGAGTCGGCGAACGGCTCGTCGTACAGGCTCGGAAGGCGGGGGATGACCTCCATGGCCTCGCCCGGGCTGACGATCATCTCGACGTGGTCGGTGCCGAGGTGACGGGCCACGGCCGCGGCCGAACGCGACTCGTCGTAGCCGATGTCGTCGAACCCGATGGTGAAGGTCTTGACCCGGCGGGTCGATCTGGCCTGCATGAGGGCGACGACCGTGGACGAGTCGATCCCTCCGGAAAGGAATGCGCCCAGCGGGACGTCGGCGTTCATGCGCAAGGAGACGGCGTCGCCCAGGAGGCTCTCCAACTCGTCGGTGAGCTCCGTTGCCGACCCGGTGAGGGGGTCGGCCATGCCCGTCTCCGCCGCGTCGCGAGCGGACCAGTAGGCCTCTGGAGGCCCCTGGTGTGAGTCACCGGCAGGGGAGACGGTGAGGACGGTGCCGGGAAGCAACTTGGAGAACCCTGCGTAGATGGAGTGGGGAGCCGGCACGCAGTTGTGGCGGAAGTACAGGGCCAGGGCGCCCCTGTCGATGTCAGCGGCGAAGTCCGGGTGGGCCCGCAGGGCCTTGAGCTCGGAGCCGAACAGGAAGGTGTCGCCCGCCCAGCCGTAGTAGAGCGGCTTCTCCCCGAGCCGGTCACGGGCCAGTTGCAGACGCCGCTGCTGACGGTCCCAGAGCGCGAAGGCGAACATCCCGTTGAGCCGGCTCAGCGCCGCGTGCAGGCCCCATTGCTCGATGGCCGTGACCAGGACCTCGGTGTCGGAGTGGCCCCGGAAGCGGTGTCCCGCCGCCGCCAACTCGGCGCCGATGGCTGCGCTGTTGTAGATCTCGCCGTTGTAGGTGAGCACGTACCGACCGCCGTGGGAGGCCATGGGCTGGCACCCGGCGGCGCTGAGGTCGATGACGGCCAGGCGGCGGTGACCGAAGGCGACGCCACTTTCCGCGTCGAGCCACGTCCCGTCGTCATCGGGCCCCCGGTGCGAGAGGGTGTCGGTCATGCGACCGATCACCTCGGCCATGGTGTCGGTGCGGAGCCCGGCCCGGCGATCCAGGAAACCGGTCACCCCGCACACGGGCGGCCTCCGACCACGTCGGGCGTCAACGGGGCCATGGCCGGAAGCGTACTGTTCGGTATCCCTGTGACCGACCCCCGCTCGACCGGGGACATGCGCCCACTGGTCGGCGGTTCCGGCATCCTCACCGGCTGCCGGGTGGTGACCCTGTCCATGTCCGCACGCCTCCTCCTGGGCGGGCAGTTGCGGGGGTTGAAGGAGATCCGATGGTCGCTCGTCTCCGGTGACGGTTATGCGGACGCCCCCCCGGACCTGACGGTCCATCACGTGCCCATGCGCCGCGAGCTGGGGCTCTCGGACCTGCGGTCGATCCTGGAGCTCTACCGCTTCTTCCGGGCCCACCGGTTCTCCTTCGTGCAGACCCACACCCAGAAGGCGTCGTTGCTCGGACTGCCGGCGGCCCGCTGCGCCGGCTTGCCGACGCTGTACACCATGCACGGCTGCCTGTATTTCAAGGACAACACCGTCGCCCAGAACGCTGTGGCCTGGGTCTTCGAGCGGTGGTGCTGCGCCTGGGCCGGGAAGGTGCTGTGCCAGAGCCGCGAGGACGCCGCCACGCTGCCGCGGGCCCGGATCTGCCGGTCGGCAAAGGTGGTGCACATCGGCAACGGCATCGACCTCGACCGGTTCTCGAACGTCCCCCTGCCCGCCGGCGAAGGAGCCAAACCGGTCGTGATGATGGTCAGCCGCCTGGTCGCCGAGAAGGGGTGCCGGGACTTCTTCGCGGTGGCCCGGGCCCTCCACGCCCACGCCCGCTTCGTCCACGTGGGACCGACGGAGACCGATCAACGCGACGCCATCCCGGCGGCGGAGATCGAGGACCTGTCGCGCACCGGGGTGGTCGAGTTCCGGGGCGCCGTTGACGACGTGGCTGCCCACCTGGCCGAAGCAGACGTCACCCTCCTGCCCTCGTACCGGGAGGGAATCCCGCGGGTGGCCATGGAGGCGGCGGCCATGGGCCGCGCTGTCGCCGGTTACGATGTCCGCGGCATGCGGGAAGTGATCCCGCCCCATCTGGGGCTCCTCGTCAGGAGGCGGGACATTCCCCGGCTCACCGAGGTCGTCCGGCGGTTGGTCGACGACCGGGAGCACCGCGAGACCCTCGGGCACGCCTGTCGCCAATGGGTGGCCTCCAACTTCTCGGAGGACGCCGTCCTGGGCCGGCTCCGTGCGGTCTACGCCGACTTCGAGCCCGTACGGTGACGCCCGTCTGCGTGACCGTTGACGTGGAGGACTGGTACGACGGCATGGCCGAGGTGGGCCATGTGATCTCCGCCCCCTCCGGAGGGTCGTCGGGATTGGCGGCGCTGCGCGCTCTCCTCGCCGACAGCCCGGCGCCCCAGCCCCGCCTCACCCTGTTCGTGGTCGGCAAGTACTGCGCCGAGGTCGGTGCTGACCTGTCCGAGCTCGCCGCCGCCGGCCACGAGCTGGCCAGCCATGGGCCCGATCACGGCTTGCTGCCCGAGGACCCCGACCGGCTGGAGGACTGGCTGCGGCGGGGCCGGGAGATGGTGGAGGACGTGGTCCAGCAGCCGGTGACCGGCTTCCGTTCGCCCCGCTTCGGGATACCCCAGACGATCAGCCTCGAGCACTACCGGGAGATTCTCGGCCGTGCCGGGTTCCGGTACGTCTCCGATCGCCACGTCCTGGGCTCCAGCTCGGCGGTGAAGGAGCTGCCCGTCTTCCGGTGGAAGGGCGTGCCCCTCGGAGGGGGCAGCTACCAGCGCCTCTTGCCTCGTGCCGGGCTCAAGCCGCTCCTGAGGGGCGGCTCCCAGCCCATCGTTCACTACTACCACTCGTACGATTTCGGAGTGTCGCTTCCCTCTCCCTGGTCCACCCGCTCTCCGGCGGTGCTGAAGCAGGTGGTCGGCCGGAGTCGCATCCCCGCCGTCGTGACCCAAATCCTCGCCGCCTCCGGCAGCGTCTCTTGTGCGGAGGTGGCCGATGGGCTTTGACCGGTATTTCGACCAGGCGTCCGACCGGTTCTCGTCGTACTACGGCAATGAGCGGGTGACCCGGGTGCTGGGACGGGGCGCGCTCTTCGACCGTCTGCGGTTCGCCATGCAGAAGGCCGAAGAGACCGGCGCCCGTCGGGTGCTGGACGTGGGGTGCGGGAGCGGCCCACTCTTTGAACCACTCGCCTCACGCGGCATCAACGTGACCGGGCTGGAACCGGCGCCGGCGATGCTGGAGCTGGCCCGAGCCGAGGCGGCCAAGTTCCCCGGCGTCGACGTACGGGAGGGCTCATGGGAGGATCTCGACGCCGTCGACGAGTTCGACCTGGCCGTCGCCCTGGGTGTGTTCGACTACGTGGACAAGCCGGGGGAACTCCTTCAACGTCTGGCGAAGGCGGCTCCTGGGGTGGTCGCCTCCTTCCCGTCACCGAGCTTGCGTACGCAGTTCAGGAAGGTGCGGTACGGGCTGCGGGGCGTCAAGGTCCACGGGTACGAGCGGATGGAGATAGCCGACCTGGCTTCGGGGGCCGGCATGGCCATCGCCGACCTGAGCCCGTTGGGCCGTGCCGGCTACGCCGTCCATTTCGTCCGGGCCGTACAGCCGGCGTCGTCCTGATCATCGGCGCAGCTGCGCCGGCTCTAGCTGCCGCTGAGAGACGTCAGGGGAGAGGGCTCGGGGTCGTTGCCCCGGAAGTACTCCACCGTGGCGTGGCCGTACTGGCTGATACCACTGGCTCGCACGACCCGCAGGGCGGTGACCAGCAGGATCCTGATGTCGATGAGGAGGTTCCAGCGATCGACGTACAGCACGTCGAGCCGGAACTTCTCCTCCCAGGTGAGGGCGTTCCGGCCCGAGACCTGGGCCCATCCCGTGATACCTGGCTTCATCTCGTGCCGGCGGTACTGGGCCGCGGAGTAGAGCGGAAGGTACTGCGTGAGCAGCGGGCGCGGGCCCACGAGGCTCATCGTTCCTCGAAGCACGTTGAAGAGCTGAGGGAGTTCATCGAGGCTCGACCGGCGCAGGAACCGGCCTAGAGAGGTGAGCCGCTGGTCGTCGCTCAGGACCCGACCTGAGGAGTCCACGAGGTCGCGCATGGAGCGGAACTTGTAGAGGCGGAAGACCTTGCCGTGGAGCCCTGGTCGTTCCTGGACGAAGAGGATCGGCCGTCCGAGCCCGATCCATACCGACATGGCGACGATCAGCATGACGGGCAGTGCCACCAGCAGGACCACGAACGCCACCGTCAAGTCGATAAGCCTCTTGGTCGCTGCCGCCGCCCTGGGGTAGCGCATGCCGATTCCCCGCTCATTCAGCTGCATGTGCCCCTGCCAAAACTCCTCGCCGATCCTCGCCGGCCCACCCTATTGCATGAGAGGTGCCGTCGCTTCGCTACCCACCCGCCGTGGGTCCTAGAATGTCTCGGCCGAAGGTTACCCCGGCGAAGGACGCGTGAACACATACATCCACCCCACCGCGGTGATCGAGCCTGGAGCCACGGTCGGGACCGGCACCCGTGTCTGGCACCATGCCCACATCCGGGAGGGGGCCACCATCGGTGACGGCTGCAATCTGGGCCAGAACGTCTACGTCGACGCCGGGGTCAGGGTCGGTCACCGGGTCAAGGTCCAGAACAACGTCTCGGTGTACGCAGGCGTCGAGCTGGCCGACGACGTCTTCGTCGGTCCGAGCGCGGTCTTCACCAACGACCGCGTCCCCCGGGCGGCCGACACATGGAAGCTCGCCACCACCACGGTCGGCCGAGGTGCGTCCATCGGCGCCAACGCCACGGTGGTGGCCGGAGTCGACATCGGGGAGTGGGCCATGATCGGTGCCGGAGCGGTCGTGGTCCGCTCGGTGCAGCCCCACGAGCTGGTGGTCGGCAATCCGGCGCGCCGCCTCGGTTGGATTTGCCAGTGCGGTGCGGTGCGGGTCCGAAGCAGCGGGGAGGCCGAGGTCGACTGCACCGACTGCGGCACCCATCTCCCCGGGCCGGCGTGAGGGAGGTCACCGAGGCGGCCGAGCCCGCCGGGCCGGCCGGGCCGCCTCCGCCGCCTCTGATGCGCATGGCCGCGCCGCAGATCGGTGCCGAGGAGGAGCAGCTCGTGCTGTCGGTGCTCAGAAGTGGCCACCTGGCCCAGGGCCCGATGGTCGAGCGCTTCGAGCAGCTGTGCGCCGCCATGGCCGGGACGACCGACGCGGTGGCCATGAGCAACGGCACGGTCACCTTGGAGGCGTCGCTGTCGGTCCTCGGGATCGGCCCGGGTGACGAGGTGATCACGAGCCCGCTGACCTTCGGGGCCACCCTCAACTCCATTCTGCGTGCGGGTGCCACCGCCCGGTTCGCCGATGTCACCGCCGACTACACCCTCGACCCTACTTCAGTCGCCTCTCTCGTCGGCCCTCGGACCGCCGCCGTCCTCCCCGTCCATCTCTACGGTCTGCCGGCCGACATGGAGGCCCTCGCCGCGATCGCCTCCCGGCACTCGCTTGCGGTTGTGGAGGATGCCGCCCAGGCCCACGGCGCGTCCGTCGCCGGCGGACGAGTCGGTTCCTTCGGCCTCGGGTCCTTCTCGTTCTACGCCACAAAGAACGTGACGACTGGCGAGGGGGGAGTGGTCACGACCTCCGATCCGGCCCACGCCCGCCGCCTACGCCTCCTCCGCAACCAGGGCATGTCCGCGCCGTACCGCTACGAGATGGTGGGCGCCAACCTGCGGATGACCGACCTGCAGGCCGCCGTCGGCATTCCCCAGTTGGAACGGTTGGAGGAGATCGCCGGTGTACGCGCCGCGAACGCAGGGGCGTTGGAGGCCCGGCTGTCGGAGCTGGTGCCGTCGGTTGTCCTCCCCTTGGTGCCGCCCGGGCGGACGCACGTTTGGCACCTCTACACCGTTCTGCTCCCCGGCGGGGCTGACCGTGAGGATGTCCGGAGCCGGATGCGAGAGCTCGGCGTAGACGCCGCTGTCCACTATCCGGCTCTGGTCTGGGACTACCCGCCATACCGGGAAACTGGGACGGTCGTGATGGACGAGACGCCCCGTGCGGCCGCCGTGGTCGACCGCTGCCTGTCGCTGCCGATTCGCCCGGGGCTCGGCAGAGCCGACATGGAGCGGGTGGCTGCGGCCCTCTGCGCCGCGCTGGGCTGATCAGGAACACCGACAGCTCCGGTCCGGACCCCGTACATTGGCTAGCTGTCGCGAGCCACGACCGGGCGACCGGTCGGGAGGATGGGCATGGAGCCATTGGTTGTCATAGGGGCTGGCGGTCTGGGCCGGGAGGTGGCCGAGGCCGTCAAGACTCTCAACGACCACCGCCCGACATGGGACCTGCTCGGCTTCTTCGACGACGATCCCGCCCTCGCAGGTCAGACGGTTGGTGGGCTGCCCGTCCTCGGACCGGTCTCAGCGGCCGTCACATGCACCGTGAAGGTCGTTCTGGCCCTGGCCAGCCCGGGAGATCTCTTCGTCCGCAAGCGCATCGCGTCCCGCCTCCGCCTGGCGCCCGACCGTTACGCAACGGTCGTGCACCCCGGAGCCATGCTGGCGGCGTCCACGCAACTGGGCCCCGGCTCCATCGTGCTCGCCGGAGCGGTGGCTACCGCCGATGTCCGGGTGGGCGCCCACGTGGTCGTGATGCCCCACGTCGTACTCACCCACGACGATCGACTGGGCGACTATGTCACCCTGGCGGCAGGGGCCTGCCTGGCCGGGGCCGTCGTGGCCGAGGACGGTGTCTACGTGGGGTGCCGTGCCGTCGTGCGGGAACGCCGGCGGGTGGGGGCGTGGTCGCTCATCGGGATGGGAGCTGTGGTCACCACGGACGTGCCCTCAGGGGAGGTCTGGGCCGGATGTCCGGCCCGCTTCATGCGAAAGGCCCAGCCGGCCGCCGCTGGTGACGAAGGGGCCTGAGGGTCGAAGTCGGGCCCCGGCTCAGCGGCAGCCGAGGATCGTCTCGACGATTCGGTCGAGCTCGTCCTCGGTGAGTGCGGAGCCGCTCGGTATGCAAAGCCCCCTGGCGAAGATGTCCTCGGCCACCGCCCCGCCACGGGTCGGGCAGCCTGCGTACGCCGGTTGGGTGTGGAGTGGCTTCCACGGTGGCCGTGATTCGATGTCGGCCGCCTCGAGGGCCACCCGGATGTCGTCGCTCGTCGCACCGAACCGTTCGGGGTCGACGGTGATCGTGGTGAACCAGAACGTCGGCTCCCCGTAGGAGGCGCTGGGCATGAACCCGATCCCGGGAACGCCTTCCAGCTGCTTGCGGTACGCGGAATTCACTGCTCGCCGGCTCTGAATGCGGTCATCGAGCTGCTGGAGCTGGCCGCGCCCTACGGCGGCGAGCAGGTTGCTGAGCCGGTAGTTGAACCCCACCTCGCGGTGGTTGTGGTCCGGTCCCGGCTCGCGGGCCTGGGTCGACAGGTATCGGGCCCGCTCGATCGTTTCCCGGTCCCGAGCCACGAGCATGCCGCCGCCACTGGTGGTGATGATCTTGTTCCCGTTGAACGAGAAGACCCCCATGGCGCCGAAGGAGCCGGCGGAGGCCCCCTTGTATGTCGCCCCGAGCGATTCGGCGGCATCCTCGACGACGGGAACTCCGAAGCGGTCGCACGCGGTCAGGATCGGGTCGTAGTCGGCGCACTGCCCGTAGAGGTCGACGACGATGACCGCCTTCGGCAGCTGCCCGGTGGCGGCTCGTGCCTCGAGCTCCTCGACGAGGAGCCCTGGGTCCATGTTCCAAGTGGACCTCTCGCTGTCGATGAAGACGGGTCGGGCTCCGACGTAGTCCACGGCGTTGGCGCTGGCCACAAAGGTCAGGGTGGACACGATCACGTCGTCGCCGGCGGAGACCCCCAGCAGGCGGAGGGCCAGGTGCAGGGCGGCGGTGCCGCTGGAAACAGCGGCGGCGTGCGGCATCCCGACCCACTCCGCCAACTCCCTCTCGAAGGCGTCCACGTGGGGCCCTAAAGGGGCGATCCAGTTGGAATCGAACGCGTCCAGGAGGAGGTCTCGCTCCGCCGTGCCCATGTGCGGCGGCGAAAGGAAGATTCGACCCACGGGCCCGGAACTTAGGCGATGGGCCCGTGGCGTCGCCCCTCGGGAAGCGAACACCCACGGGAACACCCTCTAGGCTTGGGCTATGGGCGACAGGTATCTGGTCACAGGCGGGGGTGGGTTCCTCGGTTCGCACCTCACTGAGGCGCTCCTCGCGGCCGGCGCCCACGTCACCGTCCTCGACACCTTTTGGACCGGCCAGCTGCCGAACCTGGCGGTGGCCAGCACGCACCCCAACTTCACCTTCGTGCAGGGCTCCGTGTTCGACGAGCACCTGGTGGACAGCCTGGTGCACAACTGCGACGTCGTCGTCCATCTCGCCGCCGCCGTGGGGGTGCGGCTCATCGTCGAGAAGCCGCTCCGTTCCCTCACGACGAACATCAGAGGCACCGAGATCGTCATCGAGGCCGCGGTCCACTACGGGCGCAAGATCCTGCTCGCCAGCACGTCGGAGATCTACGGGAAGAACCCGGCCATCCCCCTCGCCGAGACGTCCGACTGCGTGCTCGGCTCGCCCACCGTGCCCCGGTGGGCGTACAGCACGGCCAAGGCGGTGGGGGAGATCCTGGCCTTCACCTACCACTGGGAGCGCCAGCTGCCGGCCATCGTGGTCCGCCTGTTCAACACTGTCGGCCCCCGGCAGAGCCCTGCCTTCGGCATGGTGATTCCCCGGATGGTGCGCCAGGGGCTGGCGGGGGAGCCACTCACGGTCTACGGCGACGGCAGCCAGACGCGCTGCTTCGGCCATGTGTACGACGTGGTCGACGGCCTGCTCGGCCTGCTCGAGCACCCCGGCGCAGTCGGAGAGATGTTCAACATCGGCTCCGAGGAGGAGGTCACCATCCTCCAGCTGGCCGAGCGTGTGCGGGACCTGACCGGAGGCCGTTCGGAGGTCCGGCTGGTCCCCTTCGAGGAGGCCTACACCGTCGGTTTCGAGGACATCGAGCGACGGGTGCCGGACACGAGCAAGATCCGGGCGCTCACCGGGTGGCGGCCCACCCGGACCCTCGACGACATCCTGAAGGGGACGATCGCCGAGGCCAGCAGTGAGCCGCCGCGAGTGGTGCACGCGTGAGCCTGGCCGGCTGGGGGCGACAAAGATGAGAGCGGCGGTGATCGGCACAGGGAGCATGGGCTTCAGCCACGCCCGCGTCTACGCGGAGCTCGACGGCGTGGAGCTGGTCGCAGTGGCCGATCCCAGCGCCACGGCCCGGGCGCGGGTGGCCAACACCTACCGGCCCGAGGTGTACGACGACTACCGGACGATGCTGGAGCGGGAGAAGCCCGACCTTGTCACCGTCGCCGTCCCCACCCAGATGCACGTGGATGTGGCCTGCGAGGTCATGAGCCGGGGGATCCACGTCCTGGTCGAGAAGCCTCTCGCCCTCACCGTCGAGGACGGCCAGACCATCATCGATACGGCCCGGGAGTTCGGCGTCAAGCTCTCCGTGGGCCACATCGAGCGCTTTAACCCCGCCATCATCGAGTTGAAGCGCCGCCTGCGCGCGGAGGAGCTGGGTCGCATCTTCCAGGTACGGGCCCGGCGGGTGAGCCCCTTCCCGGGCCGCATACAGGATGTCGGCGTCATCCTGGACATGGCCAGCCACGACATCGACGTGATCCGCCACCTCCTCGGCTCGGAGGTCGACCGGGTCTACGCGGAGACGGCGCGCAAGGCCCACGCAACCTGCGAGGACCTCCTGTCCGCCATCCTCCATTTCTCCAACGGCGTCATCGGCGTGCTCGACGTCAACTGGCTCACGCCGGCCAAGGTCCGCCAGCTGGCGGTGCTAGGTGAGGGCGGCATGTACCTCTGTGACTACCTGACCCAGGACGTCTACTGGTACAAGAACACGGCCATCGAAGACACGTGGGAGTCGCTCAACATGTTTCGGGGAGCCATGGAGGGCGACATGGTGAAGGTCCACTTCAAGAAGCAGGAACCGCTGCGGGCCGAGCTGGAGTCGTTCGTCAAGGCCGTCCGTGAGGACCTGGAGCCCGAGGTGAACGGCACGGACGCGTTGGTGGCCGTGGATCTGAGCCTGACCCTGGCCGAGTCCGGCCGCCTCCACGTCCCCATCGTCCCCCGGCTGGTGCGAGAGGCGGCATGCTGAGCCTCGCCGGCCGGAGCGTGCTGGTGACGGGTGGCGCAGGGTTCATCGGCAGCCACCTGGTCGACCGCGTGCTCGAGGACCAGCCGGCCAAGATGGTGGTGGTCGACAACCTCTTCCTCGGCAAGCCGGCCAACCTCGACGACGCCCGCGCGACCTTTCCCGAACTGCGCTTCTACGAGCAGGACGCCTCGGACTACGAGGCCATGCGGGAGATCGTCGTCACCGAGCAGGTCGACGTGGTCTTCGAGATGGCCGTGGTGCCGCTCCCGACGTCGCTGGTGCGCCCGAGGTGGACCTGCGACGTCAACTTCTCCATGGCCACCGTGGTCTGCGAGCTGCTGCGCGAGGGGCTCTTCCAGACACTCGTGCACTTCTCCTCGTCGGAGGTGTACGGCACGGCCCGGTACGTGCCGATGGACGAAGACCACCCGCTCGACCCCCGTACGCCCTACGCGGCAAGCAAGGCGGGCGCCGACCACGTGGTCAGCTCCTACCAGAAGACCTTTGGCCTCGACGTGACCACCGTGCGGCCGTTCAACGCCTTCGGGCCCCGCCAGAACGAAGGCGCGTACGCCGGCATCATCCCCGTGGTGATCAACCGGGCGCTCGCCGGTGAGCCGATCTCGGTGCACGGGGACGGGGAGCAGACCCGCGACTTCACGTTCGTGGGCGAGATCGCAGATGCGGCCGTGCGGGCCTACGGCCATCCCGCCACCCGCGGCCGGGTCGTCAACGTCTGCAGCGGGCGCGAGGTGTCGGTCAGCGACCTCGTCGCCCTGCTCCTCGACGCGCTCGGGATCGAGGTGCCCGTCGTGCACGAGGACGCCCGTCCCGGCGACGTGCGCCGGCACTCCGGCTCACCCGCTCTGGTCGAGCAGTTGGCCGGCTTCCGCCCTGGCGGACGGCTGGAGGAGGGGCTGCGGGAGACGGTCCGCTGGTACCGGGATCAGCTACCGGTCGCCCAGGTGACGCGTGGCGACTAGAGCCCCCATCCCCCTGGCCCGTCCCCTGATGGGGGAGGAGGAGCTCGAGGAGGTCCGGGCGGTCCTCGAGTCGGGCCAGTTGAGCCAGGGCCCCAAGGTGGCCGAGTTCGAGGCCATGGTCGCCGATCTCACGGGGGCCCGCCACGCCTTCGCCACCAGCTCCTGCACCACCGCCCTCCACCTGGCGCTGGTGGCGCTGGGCATCGGGCCGGGCGACGAGGTCCTCGTCCCCGACTTCACGTTCCCGGCCACGGCCAATGTGGTCGTGCAGCAGGGTGCGGTGCCCGTGCTCGTCGACGTCGACCTTCAGACCTACAACGTGGATCCCGGTGACCTGGCCCGGCGGGTCACCGCCCGTACCCGGGCTGTCATCCCGGTGGACCTCTTCGGCCTGGCGGCGGACATGGACCCGATCGTGCGGGTGGCAACCGAGCACGGCCTGGCGGTGGTTGAGGACGCGGCCTGCTCTCTGGGGGCGACGTACTACGACCGCCCCTGCGGCGTCCTGGGCGACGTGGGGTGCTTCAGCTTCCACCCCCGCAAGGTCGTCACCACGGGTGAAGGTGGGATGGTCGTGACAAATCGTGACGACCTTGCCGATCGGCTCCGGTTGCTGCGCAGCCATGGCGGGGTGCGTCGCGACGACCGCTTCACCTTCGAGGACGCCGGCTTCAACTACCGGCTGAGCGACGTCCAGGCCGCCCTGGGCACCGTGCAGATGCGCCGGCTCCCCGAGCTGGTCGGGAGCCGCCGGCGGCTCGCCGCCCGCCTCCGGGAGCAGCTGGCGGAGGTGGTGAGCTTCACCGTGCCGCCCGAGCCCGTCTGGGGCGGCCACGTCTACCAGTCCTTCGTGGGGCTGGTCGGCGCCGGGGTCGACCGTGACGCCGCCATCGCCGGCCTCCGGGCCCGCGGGCTGGAAGCCACCCTCGGCACCTACGCCCTGCACGCCCAGCCCTTCTTCGCCCGGACCTTCGGCTACCAGCCGGGTGACCTGCCCCGGTCCTATGCCGCCTCTCTGCGTTCGGTGGCGCTCCCACTGTTCCCCCAGATGACCGACGCCGACGTCGACGCCGTGGTCGAGGGCGTCCGAGCGGTCCTGGCGTAGAGGCCGGCGGCCGTGCGGATCGCCCACGTGATCAGCACCCGGGGCTTCGCCGGGGCGGAGCGGTTCCTGGCGGCGATGATCCAGGAGGGTCACGCCGTGGGCTGGGACCAGACCCTCCTCAACCCCTTCGCCGGGGGCAGCTCGGACCTGCCCCGGCTCTTCGCACCGGCGCACTACCGGGGGCGCCCCTGCGACAGCGCCCTCGCCCTGCCGGGCGTCCGTCGCTGGCTGAAGCGGGAGCTGGCCGAGCTCCGGCCCGACATCGTCCACGTCATGCTGCCCCATGCCCTGATCCTCGTGGCCACCCTGCCGCGGCGACCGGGAGAGAGCCGGCTGCTGACCCACGTGTACGGCGAGGGCATACGGATGAAGCGATACGGGCGTGTACGTGAGGCACTCGACAGCTGGGCGGGGTCCCGCTTCGACCGGGTCGTCGGGATATCCCGGGCCGTCCAGCAGTATCTCATCTCCTCCCAGGGCTACCCGGCGTCGAAGGTCGACTGCATCCCATTGGGCTGGGAGGGCGAGCCGCTGCCTCCGGACCGCAGCCCCCGCCCGCCCACGGTGGTGTGCGTGGCCCAGTTCCGTCCCGAGAAGGGCCACGACGTCCTCCTGGACGCCTTCGCCGTCGTGCGCAGGCAGGTTCCCGACGCCCGACTGGTGCTCGTCGGCCAGGGCGAGCTCGAGGAGGAGCTGCGGGCCCGGGTGAAGTCGCTGGGCCTGGGTGACAGCGTGGAGCTCACGGGCCCGGTCGAGGACGTGTGGCCCTACCTGGCGTCCGCCGACGTCTTCGCCCTCGCCTCCAACTCCGAGGCGTACGGGATCGCCATCGCCGAGGCCATGGCCGCAGGGCTGCCGGTGGTCGCCTCGGAGGTGGGCGGCATACCGGAGCTGGTGGCGCCGGGGATCACCGGGGAGCTGTTCGCACCCGGGGACCGGGGGGCCCTCGCCGCCCACCTCGCCCGTCTCCTGACCTCGCCGGAGCTCCGCTCCCGCATGTCCGACGCGGCCAGGGAGGGGGCCGAGCCCCTGCGCCTCCGGAACACCCTTCCCCGCTACGTGGAGGTGTGCAATGAGCTGGTGCGGGCCCAGAAAGCGGAGCTCGAGGGCCGTTGACCGTCAACCCGCCGCTTAAGGTGGAGGGAATGGCGCGTCCCGAGAAGCTCGTCGACGCCCGAACCGACCTCGAGAAGTTCCGCCTGTCCCCCGGCGACACCATCACCTCGGCCCTGCGGTGCCTGGCCGGCAACGGTCTAGGCCTCGCCGTCGTGGTCGACGATGACGGCCAGGTCCACGGCACGGTGACAGACAGCGACATCCGGCGGGTGGCCCTTGCCGGTGGCGACGCCGACACGCCGGTTTCCGAGGTGATGTCCTCCCGACCACTCGGTGTGGCGCCCATGACGCCCGACGACCGGGTCCTGGAGATCCTCGCCCGGCACCGTCTCCGTTCCCTGCCCGTCGTCGAGGCGGGTGAGCTGGTCGGTATCCGCGCCCTGGAATGGCTTCCCGCCGGCCGGGTCCCCCGCACGGCGGTGATCATGGCCGGAGGCAGGGGAGTCCGCCTCCGTCCGGTGACGGACAAGGTGCCGAAGCCGCTGCTCAAGGTGGGCTCGAAGTCGATCGTGGAGCGCCTGATCCTCGGGCTGGCTCGGGCCGGCGTCGAAGAGGTCTTCCTGGCCGTCAACTACAAGGCCGAGGTCTTCGAGCAGCGGCTCGGCACGGGGGAGCACCTAGGCGTCACCATCCGTTACCTGCACGAGGAGCACGCCATGGGAACGGCGGGAGCGCTGTCGCTCCTGCCGCCGGATGCCTACGGCCCGCTACTGGTGGCCAACGGCGACATCCTCACCACCGTCGACTTCTCCGCCCTCTTCGACTTCCACTGGCGCCACGGCGGGGCGATCACCGTCGCCGGCGTCGACTACCCCTCGAACATCCCCTATGGAGTCCTCCGGAACGTGGAGCACCACCTGTTGTCCATCGACGAGAAGCCTCAGCGGCGTGACTTCTGCAGCGCCGGCATCTACGTCGTCGAGCCGGACGTCCTGGGGCTGCTCGCCCCGAAGGAGGCGGTCGGGATGCCAGAGCTCATCGCCGACGTGCTGGCCGAAGGCCGCGCCGTGAACGTGTTCCCGATCCTCGAGGGTTGGTACGACATAGGGGAGACCGCCCAGTTCGAGCGGGTGCTGGTGGAGTTCTCGGCCAGCGAGGAGGACTGATGGAGTCATGGGCCGGGCGCCGGGTACTGGTCACCGGCGCCGAGGGGTTCATCGGCAGCCATCTGGTGGACGAGCTGCTCGCCCAGGGCGCCGAGGTGCGGTGCTTCGTGCACTACAACCCCTTCGGGCGCTGGGGGTGGCTGCACGGCCGCGCTTCGGACGTCGAGATCGCCCAGGGCGACGTCCGGGACGCGGAACGGGTGGCGACGGTCGTCGACGGCACCGACGTGGTGTTCCACCTGGCTGCCCTGATCGGAATCCCGTACAGCTACGAGGCGCCGGAGAGCTACGTGCAGACCAACGTGATGGGCACCTACAACGTGCTCAACGCGGCCCGGCGTGCGGGCGTCGAACGGATGGTCCAGACCTCCACCAGCGAGGTCTACGGGTCGGCCCGGCGGGTGCCGATCGACGAACAGCACCCGCTGCAGCCTCAGTCGCCGTACTCGGCGTCGAAGATCGGCGGCGACATGCTGGCGCTGTCGTTCCATCACTCCTTCGGCCTGCCACTGGCCGTGGTGCGCCCGTTCAACACCTACGGGCCGCGACAATCGCTCCGGGCCATCATCCCCACCGTGCTGCACCAGCTCTACGGCGGTTCCGAGGAGATCCGCATCGGCACCACCGCCCCGACCCGTGATTTCAACTACGTCACCGACACCGTCGCCGGCTTCCTGGCCGTGGCGTCCTCGGACAGGGCGCTGGGCGAGGTGGTCAACATCGGCTCCGGACGGGAGATCTCCATCGGGGACCTGGTCGACCTGCTGGTCTCGACCAGTGGCCGGAAGGCCCGGGTCGTGAGCGATAGCGACCGCCTCCGGCCCGCCGGCAGCGAGGTCGAGAGGCTGCTCTGCGACAACACCCGGGCCCGGGAGTGGGCCGGCTGGGAGCCGAAGGTCAGCCTGGAGGAAGGTTTGGCCCTGACGGCCCGGTGGGTGGAGGAGAACCCCGACGCGAAGGCGAGTACCTACAACGTCTGATCGAACGGTGCTGAACGTCGTGCGTGGCCGAGGCCTTCTGGCGGCCGCGCTGGCCGGCGGCGCCCTTGGCGCCATGATCGTGTTCCTGGGGGTCGGGATCGCCTTCCTCGCCCCTGCCATGTCGGCCACGTTGCTGCTACTGCTCCTGGTGCGGTTCACGACGCCGCCGGAGGAGGGCCAGTACGGCCAGGTCGTCTGGTGGACGTTGGCCTCATTCGGAGCGCATTTCGTGTTCGGGTTCATCGTGACCAACGCCGGCGGGATCGTCAGCATGCTCCTGAAGGCGCCCGATGCGCTCACGTACAACTACGAGGCCCTGAGGATCACCCAGCACTGGGAGAAGGGGTTCCCGTTCCCCACCCTGCCCTCGGGGAAAGAGGGGTACTACTACCTCCTCGCCGGGCTGTACCGGGTCTTCGGGCCCCATGCCGTCGCAGGACTGGTGGTGAACGCCGCGCTGGCGGCGGCCATCGTGCCCCTGACCGCCGACACGACCCGGCGCTTGTTCGGCCGGCAGGCCGCAGTCTGGGTGCCACCGGTCGTGGTGCTGATGCCGAGCCTGATGCTGTGGCCGTCGCAGCTCATCAAGGAAGCACCGATCCTCTTCCTCATCGCAGTGGCGGCCAATGCAGGTGCACGGGTGACCGAGCGCTTCCGGTTCGCTCCTCTCGTCGCCGTGGCCGGTTCCATGGCGCTGTTGCTGACACTGAGGGGCTACGTAGCCCTCGTGTTGGCCGGCGGGCTTGTGGCCGGCATTGCCGTCGGTCGCCGGGAGCTGTTGGGCGGTGTGAGCGCGGGCGTCGGCGTGGCCGCGATCCTGATCCTCCTTCTCTCCTTCGGTCTGGGGTACTCGGGCTTCGACGCGGCGGTGAACACCGACCTGGCCCAGGCTCAGGTCGTGCGGCGTGACCTTGCTCTCACCGCCAGCAGCGGCTTCGACGCCGAGGTCGACATCTCCACCTCCCGGCAGGCCCTGAGCTACCTGCCTCGGGGTCTCGTCACCTTCATCGCCGGGCCGTTCCCGTGGCAAATCCGAGGCGTCCGCCAGCTTCCGGTCATCCCCGACATGCTCATCTGGTGGGGCCTGCTCCCAAGCCTGTGGCGGGGAGCCAGGGAGGGAAGGAGACTGATCGGCAGAAGGATGCTGGTCCTCGTCCTGCCGGCGTTGACGACCGCATGCCTCCTGGCGCTGGCCATCGGCAACTTCGGAACGCTCGTGCGGGAGCGGATGCAGCTCGTGGTCCTGCTCATCCCGTTGATCGCCTATGGGCTGTCGTTGAGGAAGCCGAAGGGCGTCGAGGAAAGGACTCAGCCAGGGGAGCTGGTCCGCATCGCGTGACCGGCGCGGTCCGCTCGGTTGTGGTCCTGGCGGTCGCCGTGTCGGGCCTGGCGTTGTCGTTCGTACCCTTCTTCCGGGTGGGGACGACCACGCCGGCACGGGCGGACGCCGTCGTCGTCCTCTCCGGTGACCACGGCGAGCGGCTCCCACCTGCCCTGGACCTCATCGACAGGGGCGTGACGTCGACGCTCGTATTCGCCGGCGCCCTGGACTCCGGCCGGGCGGTCGAGCTCTGCGAGGTGGCTCAGCCCTTCGAGGTCATCTGCCTGCGCCCGGATCCCGACAACACCCGGGAGGAGGCGCGTGATGTCGCCCGCCTCGCCTCCCGCCGCGGCTGGAAGGCGATCGTGGTCGTCACCAGCCGGCACCACGTCCCCCGGTCGGAGCTCCTCTTCGACCGCTGCGTCGACGGCGATGTCGTCCTGGTGGGCGCCGACCCCCCGTTCGGACGGCGCATGCTCGTGCGCAACCTGGTGCGGGAATGGTTGGGCGTCCTCCGGTCCCTCACCGTGGCCAGGGGCTGCTGAGGGGCCGTTCCCTGGCTCGGCTCCTGGTCGCCGCTACCATCGAGTCCGTGGACTCACCGAAAGCCGGCGGATTGGAGCCCCGTGACTACCTCACGGTTCTCCGGCGCCGCAAGTGGACCGTAGCCCTTGGCACCCTCTTCGTTGTCGGATCGGCGCTGGTCCTGACTCTCTTGCAGTCCCCCGTCTACCAGTCCAGCACCCGGGTGCTGCTGCGTCCCAGTGCGTCGATCTTCGATGCCCGCGCCGGGCAGCAGTCCGACAGCCCCGTGCTGGTGCAGACCCAGATCCAGCTGTTGAGGGGCGAGCGGGTCGCGGAGCTCGTGAAAGAGCGGCTCGGCTCCGCGCCCCCCATATCGGTCACGTCCGTCAGCGAGACCGCCGTCATCGAGATCACCGCCGAGAGCGGCCAGCCGGCCCGGGCAGCGGAAATCGCCGACGCCTACGCGAACGCGTACATACAGCTGAACCAGAGGGACGCCGCCGACGCCCTGGTCGACGCCAGCGCCGACATCCAGACCCGGCTGGACACCCTCCAGAGGGACATCGCCGAGCTCGACGGCAGGCTGGCGGCCTTGCCCTCCTGCACGGGCCCCAACCCGCCCCGGGAGTGCGATCAGCGTCCGCGACTGACCCAGGACCGCGACGCCCTGGTGAACCAGGTCGTGCCGCTTCGGCAACGGCTGAACGAGCTGCAGCTCGGCACCTCCAGGAACAGCGGCCCCCAGGTGATCGCCCGGGCCACCGTCCCCACGAGCCCGGCCCGGCCGAAACCCATCTACAACGGGCTTCTCGCGCTCGGTGTGGGTCTCGTCTTCGCCGTGGGCCTGGCCTTCGTCCAGGAGCACTTGGACGACTCCATCCGGTCCAAGGAGGACCTCGAGCGGTGCGCCCCGGGGCTTCCGGTGGTCGGCACGATCCCGGCTCTGGAATCCTGGAAGAACCGTTCGGAGACCCACGTCATCTCGCGAACCGAGCCCGACTCTCCGGTTGCGGAGGCCTACCGCTCGCTGCGAACCGCCGTTCGCTTCGTCACCCTCGACCAATCGGTACGCGTCATCCAGGTCACGAGTCCCAACGTTTCCGAGGGAAAGTCCACCACCGTGGCCAACCTTGCCGTTGCTCTGGCCCGGGCAGGTGAACGAGTGGTCGTTGTGTGCTGTGACCTCCGGCGCCCCCGCATCCACGAGTTCTTCGGACTTCGCAGCGACGTGGGGCTGACCAGCGTGATCATGGGGACGACGTCGCTCAGCGACGCCCTCCAGCCTGTGCCCGGGCAGGACCGCCTCGTCCTGCTGGCCTCGGGGGAGCTGCCCCCGAACCCCTCCGAGCTGCTGTCCTCGAACCGGGCCGCACAGGTTCTCACCGCCCTCAAGAAGGAGGCATCCGTCGTGCTCGTGGACTGCCCACCGGTGCTTCCGGTGACCGATGCCGCCGTGCTGTCGTCACGAGTGGACGCCACCATCCTGGTGGCCACCGTCGGCTCGACCGGGCGCAAGGAGATGATCCGCTCCATTGAGCTGTTGCGCCAGGTGAGCGCCCCGCTCCTGGGCCTGGTTCTCAACGGAACCAGCGCCGAAGGCGGCTACGGATACGTCTACGAGCGGTACGCACGTGACAGGCCCAGCGCCAACGGCAACGGCAACGGGGCCAGGCCGCTGAAGCCGACGCGAGCGTCCCGCCGAGGCAAGGAGACGGGCGGTAGCGCCTACTGAGCGCAACAGTTCGCATAAGCTCCATCGCCAGGAGCCCTTCGGGTCCCGGCGGTCCACCGACGGCACCCCCGCGGCCGGGCCGTCCTGCCACAGCCCCGACCTCAGGACGGCACACATGAGGATTCTTGTCACAGGAGGCGCCGGCTTCATCGGCTCCAGCCTGGCCGATGCCTTCCTCGACGAGGGCCACGAGGTCCGGGTCCTCGACGACCTGTCGACCGGGTTCGCCGACAACGTGCCCCAGGCGGCCGAGCTGATCGAGGGCTCGATCTCCGATCGTGACATCGTGGTCAAGGCCGTCGACGGGATGGAGCTGATCGTCCACCTGGCCGCCCACCGGGCGGTGCTGCGGTCGGTGGAGGACCCGCTGGCCACCGACACCGCCAACACCCACGGCACCCTCACCGTGCTCAAGTCCGCCCTCGACGCCGGCGTGCGCCGGGTCGTCTACGCCTCCTCCAGCAGCGTCTACGGGCTCGACCCGCCGATGCCCACCCCGGAGACGGCCCTGCCCAGGCCGCTGTCGCCCTACGGTGTCACCAAGCTGGCCGGCGAGCACTACGTGCGGGTCTTCGCTCAGCTGTACGGCATGGAGACGGTGTCGTTCCGGTATTTCAACGTCTTCGGGCCCCGGCAGCGACCCGACTCGGCCTACGCGGCGGTGATCCCGCTCTTCATCGAGGCGCTGCGGGACGGGTCGCAACCCGTTGTCCACGGTGACGGCGGCCAGAGCCGGGCGTTCACCTTCATCGACGACGTGGTGGCAGCCAACATGGCCGCCGCCGCCGCGCCGGCCAGCGCCTGCGCCGGCCAGGTGTACAACATCGCCAACGAGCGCAGCCACAGCCTGCTCGAGCTCCTCGACATCCTGGGCCGGCTGCTGGGGGTGCACCCTCGACCGAGTCATGTCGACCCTCGCCCGGGCGACATTCGCAACAGCAGGGCCGACGTCTCGAACGCCCGTCGGGCCCTCGGCTTCGAGGCCCGGGTCGACTTCGAGGACGGGCTCCGCCAGGCTGTCGAGTGGTTCGCCCGCAGGGAAGTGCCGCAGTAGCCGAGGCCACGACCTGGCGTGACCTGCAGCGCGCCGCCCAGGGGGAGCTGGGCGCCCGCGAGGCGTGGTTCGTGCTGGAGCGGGCGTCGGGTTATGACCGGGCGGGGCTGGTGCCGCGGCTGGGCGACCCCGTGCCGGCCCGGGTGGTGGCCTTCGTCGAAGGCATGGTCGAGCGCCGGCGGACCGGCGAGCCTCTGCAGTACGTGCTCGGGCTGTGGAGCTTCCGCCGGCTGGAGCTGGTCGTCGACCGGCGGGTCCTCATCCCCCGCCCGGAGACCGAGATGGTCGTGGAGGTGGCGCTGGAGGAGCTGCGGCGGCTGGCCGCCGTCCGCCCCCTCGCCGTCGACCTGGGGACGGGCTCGGGGGCGATCGCCATCTCCCTGGCCCTGGAGATGCCCCGGGCCCGGGTGTGGGGCACGGATCGGTCCGAGGACGCGCTGGCGGTGGCCCGGGCCAACCTGTCGGGCATGGGCACCTCGGTGGCCACCCGGGTGCGGCTCTCGGCCGGCAGCTGGTTCGCCGCCCTGCCCCCGAACCTGCGCGGACAGGTGGACCTCATCGTCGCCAACCCCCCGTACGTGGCGGCCGGCGAGGTGCTGCCCGCCGAGGTTGCCGACTGGGAGCCCGCCGGGGCGCTGGTCGCCGGTCCCACCGGCCTGGAGGCGGTGGGGGAGATCCTGGGCGAGGCGCCGAGGTGGCTGCACCGGCCGGGTGTCGTCGTGGTCGAGATGGCGCCCCACCAGGCCGGCGCGGCCGTCGAGCTGGCCGCCGCCGCCGGCTTCGCCGATGTCGACGTGCGCCCCGACCTTGCCGGGCGGCCCCGGGCGCTCGTGGGAAGGCTCCACCCGTGATCGTCGCCGCGCTCGGCGAGCGGGTGCCGGCGCCGGCGGTGCTCGCCGCCGTGCGGGCACTGGCTCAGGGGCTGCCGATCGGCATCCCCACCGACACCGTGTACGGCCTGGCCGTCGACCCCTTCCGGCCCGGGGCCACCGACCGCATCTTCGCGGTCAAGCGCCGGCCGCGAGACGTGAGCGTGCCCGTGCTGGTGTCGGGAGTCGAGCAGGCCCTATCGCTGGCCATCGCGGTGCCGGCACCGGCCCTGGAGCTCATGGCCCGCTACTGGCCGGGCGCCCTGACCATCGTCATCCCCGCCCGGCCGGGGTTGGGCGCCGATCTGGGCGACGACGACCTCACCGTCGGGGTGCGCTGCCCGGACCATCCGGTCCCTCTGGCCCTGTGCGCGGCCGTCGGCCCGCTGGCCACCACCAGCGCCAACCGCCACGGAGAACCGCCCATGACCACGGCGGCCGAGCTCGACGCCTCCTTCGGCGACGCCTTGGCGCTGGTGCTCGACGGCGGCGTCTGCGCCGGCAGCCCGTCGACCGTGGTCGACTGCACCGGCGAGGAGCTCAAGCTCCTGCGAGAGGGCCGGATCCCCTGGGCCGGGATCCGGAGCGCCGGCGGTTGAGCACGACGGGCGCCGGCGCCGGCGGGGCGGTCTCGATCTCGTACTCGGGCTCGGTGACCGCGCGCGCCGGGTCTGCGGCCTTGGCCTTCGGCGCCCGCTTGGCCGGCGCCTTCCTGGCCGCCCGGGGGGCGGCGGTGCCGGCCTTGGCCGGGCGCGGCGGCGCCGCGCCCCGGACCTTCGGGGCGGCCAGAGCGTCGAGCCGGGCCCGGATCTCGCTCATCTGGCGGTCGGAGCGGTCCATCGCCTCCTCCATGGCCGCGGCCATGGGCTGCAGCTGGCGGGTGACCGACGCCTTCAGCGCCCGGGTGCGGGCGATCTCCCGCTCCTCGGCGGCGGCCACGTAGTCGGCGATCTCGGTGATGGCCGCCGTCATCGGCTTGAGCTGGCGGCCGACGGAGTTCTTCAGGGCCTCCAACCGGGCCGCACCCTCGTAGCGGGCTTCCTCGGCGTTGATCTCGGCCGTGAGCTCCACCCGGCGAAGCAGCTCCCGCATGCCGTCCATGACGGCGACGTTGGAAGCGTCGGCCGCAGCCACCGAGGCGCGGAAGTCGTCGAGGGTGTCGCCCACCACATCGGCCAGGCCGTCGGACTGGTCGGTGAGCGCCTTGGCCGCGGCCTCGCCGGCCAGCTCGGGCAGCGACTCGGCCACCATCACCACCCGCAACTCCGCCTCGCGAGAATCCAGCAGCTCGGCCAGCATCGCCTGCTGGCGGGTGACGGTGCTGGCCAGGGCGTGGAGCTCGTTGCGCAGCTCGTCGAAGGCGTCCTCGAACCACTGGAGGATCTCGGTGCGGGAGCCGCCGCTGTGCGCCGGCTCACCCCCGGGGGGAGGTGGCGGGGGGCCGGCGTAACCACCGCTGTCCTTGTCGTTGGCGTTAGCGCTGCCATGCGGGCGAGGATTGCCGTTTCCGGTTCCGTTGCCGTTCGTACTGGCCGCCGGCGCCACGGCGGGCGGGTTCGCAGCGATGGGCGCCGGCTTCGGGGCGGCGGCCAGCGCCAGCGCCCGAGGCGCCTCGATGGTGGCGGTCGCACTGAAGGTGACAGGCCGGGGGCCGCGGGCCCACACGTCCGGGCAGCCGTCGAACTGGCCCTGGCAGATCACGCCGCAGTCCGGGCAGGCGCATGCCCGCTCGCCGGCCCTCATAGGATGGCCGCAGCCCTCACGAATCTGAGAGCCGAACTCGTGGCAACGGCCCATTCGTCCGATGTTACCCCGACGGTCGGAACATCAGACCGCTCCATGGGGGTAAATTGATGCGGCCGGCGGCGCGGTGCGGCCGCCCCGTTACGGCAGAATCTCGACCGGCACCCCCAAAGGCAGCGTCCCCGCCAGCAACGTGATGCCCTGGTTGCTCATGCGGATGCAGCCGTGGCTGACGTCCCGGCCGAGGCCCGACAGGTCGTTCGTACCGTGGATTCCGAACTGACCGTCGCCGCCGGCAAAGTCGAAGAGCACCTCGGAAAATCCGGACAGGCCGTAGGCGAAGGGCCCATACGGACCGTCAGGGTCGAGCCGACCGCTGGCGTCGAGGGGTTGGATGAGCTCTTTGATGTAGTAAAGGCCGCCGGGCGTTGGAGCGTCGCGGGTACCGACGCCGATGGGCTCGGAGAGGAGCACGTCCCTGCCCCGATAGGCGGTGATGCGGTGGGCGCCCAACTCCACGATGATGCGGAAGTTGTGCGTCTTGAGGCCCACCTGGTCCATCTGGATCCATCCCGTGCTGCCGTTCGGGCGGACGGGCAGGAGCACCTGGAGCCAGCCGGCTCGCTGCTCGGTGACCAGCAGCACGAGCGGGGCCCCCGAGGGCTGCGGGTTGGCCAGAGCCCGAGACGCCACCGACGCACCGGGGCTCTCGTAGACCGCCAGCTCGGGCCCGAGCGCCTCGGCGACCAGGCTCGACGGTGCCGAGGCGAGGGGCCCTCGCGGGATGAACGGAACCACTGAAGAGGCAGCGGGCGCGAGGCTGGGGGGCGTCACGGGCCCGGCGGCGGCCACCGTGGTGGGAACGGTCGTCGTCGGCGCGGTGGTGGACGGCGCGATCGTGGTCGAGGTCGATGTGGTGGCCGGCTCGGCGAGTGCCACCACCGGCACGGACGAAGGCGGGATCGTTTCGGCGACGGCGACCTCCGTTGGGGGGGAGGCCGGGCGGGGGGGAGGATTGCGGACGGCAGCGGCGCCGACACCCAGTACCACCAGCCCGGCGACCACGGCGGCGGCCACGTGCTGGGCGGCCGGCGACGAGCCCACCGTCACCAAAGTGGCCGACACAGAAGGATCGACGCTGCCCATCCGGGCGGCCATCGACTGCCCCCGGCCACCGCCGGCCCCCCACGGCCACCACCGCCGGTTGACCCGATAGGCGAGCAGGGGCAGCGAGAGCGGGATCGCCCGGCGCAGCGACAGGCCCAGGTCCTCGAGCTCGGCCAGCCGGGCCCGGCAGTCGGCGCACTCGGCCAGGTGGCCGCGTACCCGCCTGGCCTGGGTGGCCGTGAGCTCGCCGGCGACCAGCCCGCCGAGGCGCTCGGTCGCCTCCAGGCACTCACCGGTGGCGTGGTTGCGCACGTGGAGCTGCACGTACCGCTCCCGCAGCCGGCTCCGGGCCCGTACACCCAGCTGGGCGACGTTGTTCGGAGTGGCGTGCAGTAGCACTGCCGCATCGCGAGGCGAGTAGCCCTCGACCTCGGTCAGCCACAGTACGGCGCGCCATCGCGGCGGCAGGTCGCTGAACGCTTCGGCGACCATCGACCGGTCGGCGCCGGCCATCACCCGGTCAGATGGCCCCAGCATGGTCTCGTGGCGATCTGGCGCAGGGTCCTCTCCGGTTGGCGTGACGCGCCCGGCTCGCCGGACGATGTCGACCGCCGCGTTCCGGGTGGCGGCGAGGATGTAGGGCCGGAAGCTTTCGACGCTGCCCCTGCCTCGAGTGTGGAGAACCTTGAGGACATTAGCGAATGCCTCCGCGACGGCATCCGACGCGTCCTCTCGGTTCCTCGTGATGGCGAACGCGGTTCGCCAGGCCTGGTCGTGGTGCCGCCGGTACAGCGCCTCGATCAGGTCGGCGTCATCGTTCGCCTCGACCTGGCTATGTCTGGACAACGCCTCCTGCTTCCGCCGGACCTCACTCTCCGAAGTGAGGGTACCTGCCCGGGCGACCATCGGTTATATATCTGGACCGAGTTCGAATTCGAGTAGGCGGGCACGCCCCAGGCCAACCGGTTGTAGCCGTACACCACGACCGTATTCGCTCTTCCGGCCGAAGGCTCGCGCAGCTATTGCCGTCCTTGGTCGTCGGTGCGGTTAGACGCGAACGGCCCGGTCGCTCAGCATGCTCCCCGGCGCCGCAGGACGGCCAGAAAAGTCTTCGTCAGGATCACTAGGTCGAGAGACAGCGACCAGTTCTCGATGTAGTACAAATCAAGCCGCACCGCTTCCTTCCAGGGCAACTCCGCCCGCCCGCTGACCTGCCAAAGCCCGGTAAGGCCCGGCTTTACAAGGAGGCGCCGGCGAAGGTCGTCGGTGTACTGGTCCACCTCGGAGGGGAGCGGCGGCCGTGGACCGACGATCGACATCTCGCCCCGCAGGATGTTCCACAGTTGGGGAAGCTCGTCGAGCGACCACCGCCGCAGCCAGCGGCCGAGGCGAGTCATCCGAGGGTCGTCGGTGATCTTGAACAGCAGCCCGTCATGCTCGTTCAGGTGCATGAGCTCCGAGAGCCGGTCCTCCGCGTCGACCGTCATGGTTCGGAACTTCACGAGCATAAACGTGCGCGCGCCGATGCCAACCCGCGTCTGCTTGAACAGCGCAGGGCCGTGGCTCGTCAGACGCACAGCAAGGGCGATGGCCAACAGCACGGGAGATAGGAAGACCAAGCCGACGCCGGCGAAGACCCGATCGAAGGCGGCCTTGCCGAGGCGTCGGGGCCCGGCGAAGTCCGGCTCCTCCACATGCAGGAGAGGAAGTCCGGCCACCGGGCGGATGGAGATGCGCGGCCCGGCCACGTCCGTGAGACCGGGGGCGACCATCAGGTCAACGCCGGTGCCCTCGAGCTGCCAGGAGAGCCGTCGCAGCGCACCGTTCGACAGCGTGGTGGTGTCGGCGATGGCGATGGCGCTGGCACCGGAGCGGAGGACGGCATCCCACACCTCTTCGGGTGTGCCCAACACCGGCACCGGCTCCTCGTCCACGTCGAGGGCTGACAAGGTCCCGGTCAAGCACACGCCGACCACCGTGAAGCCGGTGAACGGCGTACGGCGGAGGCTCTCGATCAGGTCGCGCGAGCTCGCTATGGAGCCAACCACGACAACGCCCTCGGTAAAGGCGCCGTGCTTCCGACGCGCGTTGAGCCACCACCGGAGGCCCCATCGCAGGCCGAGGGCTGTGGCGCATCCCAGTGGTATGGCGACAGCCACGAAGCCGCGGGCGAGGGCGAGGTCGAACACGAACGCGGTCACCGACAGAAGGGCGAGAAAGCGCACTGCCCCGTCGAACACCCTGCGGTACTCGTCGGTTCCGGCGCCCAGGTACCGGCGCTGATAGGCCCCGGCGAGCGCCATGGTGGCCACCCACGCCGGGCTGATTGCGAGGCTCAACATCCAGTAATCGACTCCGCTCGCGTGGGCGACCGGTGTGGTGAGACTGGCGAAGCGGATGAACTGCGCGCTCAGGGCTCCGACGACGATGGCCACGAGATCGAGGCCCACCAGCGCTGCGGTGTAGCCGCGCCAGCAGCCCGGGCGGGAGCTGTGCCCGGGGCTGGGGTGGCCCGCTACAGATGTGGTCGCCTCCCGGCTCCCAGCCAGGGCGTTGATGTTGGCCATTGCGAACAATCCTGATTCGTATCCGGCAGGAGCCGAGGTTTCCGCATGCTAGTCAAAATCTGAGCGACGGTGAGGGGAGGTCCTTTGTTGGGTCGGGCGCAAATGGCCTATCCTGAGTGAGTCGCTCTGGCGGCTCGGCGGTTGGGTGGGCTCGAGGAGAGAGGGCCCCGACCGAGGAGGACGATCTGGTGATCCGGCACGATCAAGCCTTGGGGCGGGAGCCGGGGCGCTGCGTCGATGCGCGCTCGGCAGAACTCTGATCACCGATTCCTCGCCGGGGAACGGACGCGCCACTCCGACGCGATGCCATTCCATGGCCCACGACGCTGTAGCGCTCCTCGCTCGTGGACCGCGATTCGGCCGGAAATAATGCGGCGCCAAGGCGCAGGCACCACACCGCCTCGGTCGGGAGGGGAGACGTCAGGACGATCGGCCGGGGGCAGCTCGCGGTTGCGGGTTCTCTTCCTGACCTCGTCATCCGACCGCTACGGCTCCGACCGTGCCGTAGCAGAGATGGCGTCGTCGCTGTCGGCACTCGGGTGTGACGTCGCTGTGTCAGCTCCTCGTGAAGGCCCGTTGCTCGACTCCCTTCGTGACGCCGGCATCCTCACCGTGGTTGCTCCGTTGTGCGTCGTGGGTCGGTCGATGGCGCCTCAGGCGCTCTTCCGGTCGATTGTGGCGAGCCTCCGAGCCCGGGCAGACATAGTCCAGGCGCTTGGCTGGTTCCGACCCCACGTGGTTTGCAGCAACACGTCGCACGTGGTGGATGGTCCCCCACTGGCACGGGCACTAGGCGCTCGGCATGTCTGGCAGCTGCGTGAGATCGAGCGCATTCCCGCTCTGGGGCGGCGACTCTACGGTCGATGGCTGTTGGCGCGATCTGACCGGATCTTGCCCATCTCGAAATCGGTGGAAGCCGCCTACTTCCTTACGGCGGCCGCGGAGTCGACGGTCATTACCGACGGCATCGACGTTAGCCACTATCGATGCCAGGAGCGTCGAGATTGGCCAACTGTGTTCTCGCCTCAGCGACCACTACGGGTCCTTGCGATTGGCCGGCTCACGCCCTGGAAGGGCCAAGACGTCGCCATCGGTGCTGTCATCGGCCTTCTCGTGAATGGAGCCCCACTAACCCTCCGGGTCGTCGGAGGTGCTCTCACAGAAGCCGATAGGTCCTTCGAACAGCGGCTCCGCGCGGCGGCGAGCCCGTACGGGACGTCGATAATCTTCGAGGGCGAGGTGAACGATGTCCGACGGCACTATTGCTGGTCTGACGTCGTGGTCCACACCGCTACCAAGCCTGAACCGTTCGGTCGGGTCATCGTCGAGGCCATGGCCAGTGGCAGCGCGGTAATTGCGAGCGACGACGGAGGACCCCGGGAAATCGTCCGGGACCGAATCGACGGCTTGTTGACGGCTCCAGGAGACGTGACAGCACTTGCGGCCAAGCTCGGCGATCTCGTCCAGTCACCGTCATCCGTGGCGCGCTTGGCCCTGGCAGCCCAGGAGCGAGCGGCCAAGTTCGGAGTGGAAGTAACCGCACAGCGATTGGCAGCAGTGCTCCGCCAGATCTGCGGGCGCGAGTATGTCTCCGCCTCGGCACCAAAACAAAAGAGTTGATCGATGGATCGATTGGGCGGACCGACCGAGCAGGACTGCAAGAGCGTGGCGACCTTCACCGGGCACGTCGTGCGGCGGGCGTTGGCAAAAGGCTCGACCAGCGAGCGCCGTCGACCCGTCTTGGCCTCGCGCAACACTTGTGGCGATGATGGGGTACTGGGTTTCGGAACTAGCGCGTCGTTTTCGTCCTCCTGGCGCCCGAGGCCCCAGGTTGCGCTTCTGTGAAGAAGGAGTGAGGGTGCATGGCAAGCGGTGGTGCCGCTTCGGACGCTGGCTACTTTGAGCGGCGCGTTACAGTGCGGGGGACGAGGTGACGCCGGCATCGTCATCGATGACTTTATCGTGATCGGCCTATATAGTGCAAGGGGTGTGTCTTCCATTCTTAGAAATCATGTGTTTGCTGACCCGGAATTCCTGATCCGGGACCAAGGCGTCAGCCACAAGGGCATTCGAGTAGGTAACGACTGCTGCATAGGCGCTGGCGTCCACGTGCTCGATGGCGTGGCGCTCGACGCGGGGCGCATTCTGGCTGCAGCGGCTGTGGTGACCAAGAGTGTCCCTCCAGCATCTGTCGTAGTCGGTGTTCCTGGCCAAGTAGTTGGAAGCCGCGCCTGGCCCGCGGCGCCGTCGCCACCGGAGGGCGCCGGAAATCGCCGCCCGGCGGCTCCGTCGATAACACGGCGCGAGGGATGACGAGATCGCTGGTCCTCGCGGGGGCGCAGAAGAGCTCGAGCACCTCGCTCGCGGAGCTCCTCGGTCGGCACCCGCTCGTATGCATGGCGCAGCGCGAGGTCGTCGCCTTCGAGGACCCCTACTATCCCGACAGCATCGCGGAGGTCCTGGCACATGTCGAAGCCAGCGCCGGGGGCGGTTCCGTGCCGGCGCTCAAACGACCGGAGCTGCTGTACCGCGAGGAGAGCGTGGAACGGGTTCGCCGCCACATGCCCGACCCAGTGGTGGTGGTGGTCCTACGCGAGCCTGTTGCCCGCACAGTATCCGCGTACTACCACTACCTCAGGTACGGCGTGCTCCCGGCCATCGATCCGAGCGTTGGGATCGACGGACTCCTTGATGAGTTCCGGGAGGATTCCGTGGGCGCCCGGAGCCAAGTGATCGGCTACTCGCTGTACTCGCATCCGGTGATCCGGCTACAAAAGGCGTTCGGCCAGAACTTCCTCGTTTTCTTCCAAGAGGAACTGCACTCTGATACGGCTGCGTGCACGTCCGAGATCTTCCGCGTCCTCAAGATCGACCCGATCCACCTCGGCCCGCTCCCACGAGCCAACGCGGGAAATTACTCCCTCCGTCGACTTAGACCGTCGCGACTCGGTGGTCGCATTGCCTACGATTTCGACACAGATGGTCGCTTCTTTGTGACGCCGCGCCCCGCCCGCCGGCTCACCGGACAAGCTCTGTTCGCTCTCGATCGGCTGTTGTCGCCGCCAAGCGGCCCCCCACCGCAGCTAGACGCGTCCGTCCGGCGCCGGTTGGCCGGCGTTCTTGCCGCTGACGCTCGGCGTCTCAGCGACGCGCTTGGTCGTCCCTTGCCGCCTGCTTGGGCTGCCTCACTGGGACTGTGAGTTGGAACTGATGAGTCAAGACCCCAAAGAGAACGATGTGACACGGCCTTGTTCAGCAGCGCTTCCCGAGAGGCGTGTCATTATCGTCACGTATAACAGCGGTCAAGATATCGCCGCATGCCTGTCGGCACTCAGCTGTGAGGACGTCCTCGTTATCGACAACGCGTCGTCTGACGGCACCGGCGATATCGCAGCCGATGCCGATGGATTCGTGAAAGTGATTCGCAATTCCGCCAACGTCGGCTTCGGCGTCGCAGCAAACCAGGGGATGCTTGACGCCAAAAGCCGCGACGTCGTCTTGGTGAACCCGGACGTTCGCATCACCAGCGATGTGATCGACCAACTGGCATTCACGGCGCAGCGGACGGGTGCCGGCATCGTGGCGCCACGTCTGCTCTATCCGGACGGCTCGGTCCAACAGTCGGCACGGCCGTTTCCTAGCGTTTCTCGGCTCCTCGCCCGACGGACATCGATGGGGCGGAGCGCCATTGGCCGGCGCTGGCTCGGCGACGATCTCACGCCGTTCACTTCGGGCCCTGTAGAGAGCGACTGGGTCATCGGGGCGGTGATGTACCTGCCGAGGGCGACCATCGAGACCGTCGGGGGCTTTGACGAGCAGTTCTTTCTCTACGGCGAGGACGTTGACTTGTGCGTGCGATGCTGGCGGGCGGGACTACCCGTCATCCTTGACGGACACGTTCAGGCGACTCACAGTTACGCTCGCGCGTCCAAACGAACGTTTGACTTCCGGCGCCCCGAGACCCGACACCACTGGGTCAGCATTCTCCGGTTGGCCAGGAGCTACCCGAGGGAGTTCTTCACCGGTATGCCGCTGGCGCGCCATGTGCCCGAGGTGGCGGTGGATCGGCCGGAACACCAGCGCCGGACAGGCAATGCAGTCCCGGCAGGTCCGGGGCGAGAATCGGCGCAGACCGGCACCTAAGACCTTGTCTACGAATGGCAACAGCCGTTACCAGCGGCAGCGGGGTCGCCCGAACCTGCGCGGCGAGGTCTCCCTGCCGCGGTTGGCGATAGAGCGAGGCCTACAGATGGTGAGGCTCTACGAGAACTGGCCTATGGCCTTGGCGGACCGCCTTGGGCTACGTCGGGGCGGTCACGTGCTCTACAGGATCAGGAAGAACACAGCTCCAGCCGAGTTGGTTGCGAGGAGCAACGGCTGCGATGTGCGCACGATCGGAGAGATCTGGATCGGCTCGTTGTACGACCGTCTCATTGACGTCCCGTCGGCGCAGGGCAGCCCTCCGCTCGTTGTGGACATTGGTGCCAACTGCGGTTACTTCGCGGTCTACATGGCGAGTCGGTACCCGGGCGCCGAGATACTGTGCTTTGAACCGGAGGGTGAGAACCGGGCACTTGCAGAGGTCAACCTCACTCTGAACGCGGTGAAGGCTGAGTTGCGGCCTGAAGCGGTCGTCGTAGGCCAACGTGGATTTGTGACGCTCAACCTTTCCGACGACCCCCGTCTCCACACCACCGTGACGGCAGAGGATGCTGGCAGCCACGGCATCGACACTCGCCGCTACAGCGGACGAAGCACCCAGGTCCGTGCCGTGGATATCAATGACGCCATCGCACCCATCTCCGCCAGGCGTCCGATCGATCTCTTGAAGATCGACGTCGAGGGCATCGACCTCGACCTCGTCAGTGCGCTGAGCCCGGCCAACCTTTTGAATATCGGGTGCATCGTCGCCGAGACGGAGGGTGCCGAGACGGGCACCACGATCGCGCACCTCGAGCGCAACGGTTTCTCGGTCCTCGAAGATGCACACCTGCTGTTTGCCCACCGTACTCGCTCCTCCACTGACTGTTGAACGATCGAACCTGCCGACGTGTCTGACGATTCCGCTCTACGGAGACGCTGGTACCCGGAAACGGATGCAGGCGGATTTTCCAGGATTGACGGCACCGTCGAGTTCTTCTCTCGAGTACAGGCGGTACTCCCCCGGGAAGGCGCAGTGGTGGATCTCGGGGCCGGTCGCGGAAAGTGGCAGGAGGATCCCTGCACGTGGCGCCGACGGCTCTGCGACCTTCGCGGCGACGGTCGGCTGGTTATTGGCGTTGACATCGACACCGTCGTCGAGCAGAACACTGCGGTGGATGTCGCTGTATTGCTGGGACACGACGGCACGTTCCCGTTCCGCGATGGCTCACTGCGTGCCGTCGTGGCGGACTGGGTCTTCGAGCACATCGACGATCCCGCCGTCACAGCCCAAGAGCTCACGCGTACTGTCGCTCCTGGAGGCTGGGTCTGTGCAAGGACACCTAACAAGTGGGGATACGTCGGCGTCGGCGCCCGCCTGGTCCCAAACCGTCAGCACGTGAGATTCCTGCGGCGTCTTCAGCCATACCGCAATGAGCTGGACGTGTTCCCAGTCCGGTACTACTTGAACACGCTTCCCGCCATCGCAAGAGCATTTCCCGCTCCGTACTGGCTAGATTGCAGCTACGTCTACAACCCAGACCCGAGCTACTTTGGCGATTCGCCGACGGGTCTTATGCTGCTTCAGGCGTGGCAACGCGTAGCGCCTCGGCCGTTCGGAGCGATTCTGCATGTCTTTCTGCAGAGGCGCCCTTCGGTCGTCCGGGAATGAGTTATCGAGTTGCGAAAATAAAAAAACAATACGTTCCTGGTACGGACCGAACTCTATGCGTTTAGCTCCACATGTGTTCGGTCCATATGCTTGATTCGCGACATTCTACCCTTACATTGGGCGCCTCTATGTCTGTCGCCTCCAGTACACACCTGTCCAATCAATCGAATGGATAGGCTCTTCCACGCCGTTCTCTAAGCGGAAGTCGGACACCGCTTGGCGACACGCCGGGATCGCGCCGTAGTCGTCAACTATGACATATCCACCCACCGAGAGCTTGGGATAGAGCGCGTCGAGCGCAACTTTCGTCGACTCGTACATGTCTCCGTCGAGTCGAAGAACGGCTAGCCGATCAATCGGTGCACTGGGCAGAGTCTCAGAGAACCAGCCCTGGAGGAATCGGACCTGGTCGTCCAAGAGCCCGTAGCGGTCAAAGTTTGCCTTTACCTCATCTAACGAAACCGCCAACTCCGTCTTTGCCCACAAGCGATCATCGCGATCTGCAGGATAGCGACCCGGGTTCGGCTTTGGCAGTCCCTGAAAGGAGTCGGCGAGCCAGACCGTACGCGTCAGATCACCATAGGCCATGAGGATGCCTCGCATGAATATTGATGCCCCGCCTTTCCATACGCCGGTTTCGACGAGGTCGCCGGATATCTGGTCTCGGATGACCTGCGTGACGCAATGGTGCAGGTTGTCTAGCCGTTTCATGCCGATCATCGTTGTCGCGTCGACCGACGCTTGGAGGCCTTCCGTTCTCGACTGTGGGTCGATCCCTCGGACGAGCGATAGACCGAATCTATCCAGCACCCGTTGCACCAAAATAATGGCCAGACGTCGCGGATCTCCTCGCGGTGCCTCTAACGCGGCGAAGCTGCCGACGGTCAAGTGTTCTTTGAGAAGTGCGAGGTAAGCGTCGGAGAGGCTGCCTCCTGGCGCACTCGGCATCCGTACGGTGTCCGGTGACGAAGACATGGCATAGACCCTAGCGGGCGATGTCGAGCGTATCACTTGGCTTGCGTCTTGAAACGGGACCGTGGTGTCGCCGAGCATCAAGACCGTGATCAGACCGCCGCCACCTTTGTAGCTGGTGAGAGGTGGAGAGGACAGGCGACTCTTGGCGATGACCGACGGCGCCGCTCTGGGCCGAGGCGCTTATGGGCCTGGGACGGCGCGACGAGTGCTCGTTGTGACGAAGATCCCCGACCAGCTTGTCGCTGACCAACGAGCGTCAACCCAAGCCTGTGTAGGCCCACGGCTCGGTGTCCGGAAGAAACTCAGGACCGGACGCCGATCAAGGCGCGGTACTCACCCTGCCCAGCTGTACAACATCGCAGGCCTACGGCAGTCGACCTGCTGGAGCTGCTCGAGCTTTTCGAACAGCGCGGGAATCCTCGAGGTGGAGTACGAGCGTCCCACGTCGACCCCCCGGCCGGACGACCTCCGCCACGATGCGGAGCGACATCCACCGGGCCACAGGACGAGCGGGGCCAGATGCCTCAGGTCTTTGTTGAGGAAGGCCTGCTCGCCGCGGCAGAATGATTCACGCGCCGGCCGCGCGCCAGTTCTGAACGCGGCGACGACGGCCTGACAGGTTCCTCGGGCCGGCGACGGCCGCCGCCGTTCACCCCGCTTGGTTCTGGTGGGTGCCCATCTCTTCGGCGACTCCACCATCGATGCGAATGATGCGATCACAGATTTCCATCGTGGCCGGCCGGTGGGCGACCACGAGCATGGTGACCGCGTCCTTCAGCTCCAGGAGGACCTGTCTGATCAGCTGCTCGGAGCGTTGGTCGAGAGCACTGGTCGGCTCGTCTAGCACCAGGAACTCCGGGTGGCCCACGAGGGCGCGGGCGATGCCGAGCCGCTGCCGCTGGCCGCCGGAGAGACCCCTCGAGCCCTGACCGATGAAGGTGTCGAAGCCTTGGGGCAGGGCGGCAATCTCGTCGTAGAGGTGAGCCGACCGCGCAGCTTCCTCGATGTCGGAATCCGTCAGATGGGGACGGTAGAAGCGGATATTGTCAGCCACCGTGGCGTGAATGAGCTGATTGTCCTGGGGGACGAACGCCACCAGCTCCGCCCACGTGGCTCGGTCGATGTCGTTGATGTCGACCGTCCCCACGACGATGCGGCCGGTCGTCGGTTGACGAAGGCGCAGTAGCAGTTGCGTGAGTGTTGTCTTTCCTCCACCTGAGGGACCCACGACGGCAACCGCATCGCCGGGGGCAATGTGGAAGCACACGTCGCGCAACACCGGCTGACCCGGCAGGTACGCGAAGCCGACGTCCTCGACATCAATGGGGCCGATGCCGGAGACCTGTAGAGACCCCCGTGGTGCCCTATGCTCGTCCAGCACGGCGATCGCGTCCTCGAGCTCGTAAACCGAGGGGGCGTACTCGATTCCGGTCTGCACCGCCGTCTGCAGCTGCTTGCCGTACCCGAGCGCCCGCACCAGGAGGAGAATCAGTGGGCCGACCGCGGCGACGTCGACCGGCCCCCCGAGGTTGCCTATTCCCAGGACCAGAAGAACGAGCCCGAAGGCTCCGTAGAGGAAGAGCAACGGCGTCAGGCGCCCGAACATCCGCAGCTCTGCGGTGAGCCTGGCGTTTTCGGCAATCTCGACGCGGGCGCCTTGCTCGATCACGGGCCCCACGTCGAACGCCATGGCCTCGCCCGACACGCGTGCCGTCTCGGCCATACGGGAGGTGAGCTTCTTGTGCTCGGCCAACCACGCGTTGGACACGTTCTTCAGCCGCCTGGTCAGTGGTCGTGAGGCGACGCCGACCACGGCGATGCCCACGGTGGCGACGACAGCGGCCACGGGAGCGATCAGTAACGCGGCGACGCCGATGGCCAGCATCCCGCTCGTCGAGACGACAACGGTGCTGATGACGTCTACGAGCTTCTCGGACCGGGCCGCGTAGTCACCCATGAGGTCTTGGAGGTGGCCCTCCCGGTCACCGGACCGGTAATCCCAGCCGGCACAGAGGTACCGGTGCATGAGTTCACCCCTCTGGCGGAGAAGGGTCTCCCTGCTTAGTTCGGCCGCCATGCGGGCGACGGGATACGACAGGCCGACCGTGACGATCAGCACGGCGGCGGCGATCAGGATCCCCTCGCCCAGCGACACCGTCATCGTCGGCAGCGGGCCGCCGCCGAGCTCGATCCTCTGCGATGCGCCCTGGAGCGAAAGACCGAGCCGGGCGACCAGGTAGACGACCGTCGTCTCCAACACGCCGAGGGCGAGAGCGAGGAGGCTCACCGCTCCCAAACGCTTGCGGTTGGGCCCGACCGCAATCAAGCCGGCTCGGGCGACGTGGAAGAAGCCCGAGGAGCGAGACCCTACGCGCACGGCTCGACCCGCCTATTCCGGTCCCCGTACGGGAGAGGCCCGCTCGACGCCAGTGCGACGAGCTCCTCACCACAGAACGGCGACCATCGGATCCGTGCCGACTCGAGGGCCTGGAGCAGCTCGCCCTTGACGATCATGGCCATTCGTCTTAGCCATGACGACGTGCCGTAGGAGCTCTCGCTGGCAGAGGACATCAACGACGCGTTTCGCGCCGTTGTGAAGACCTCAGTACGAGAGAAGCCGGCGGCGGCCAGGATGCTGCGCAACCCGGGCTCCGTGAAAACCTGAAGGTGACGCGGTGGCTCCAGGCCCCTCCATCGACGGCCGTAGATCCGGTGCAGCCAACTGGAGGCGTTGGGCGTGGTGATCGACAGCACGCCGCAGGGTCGGAGCAGCTCCTGTGCCCGACGGAGCTCGGCCAGGGGATCGTCGAGGTGCTCGAGGACATGGAACATGACGATGGCGTCATAGACCGCTGTCCCGTCGATGTCATGGATCGTGCCGACGCGGACGTCACCGTCGAACGTCCGGCGGGCAGCTTCCACGGCCTCCTGGTCGAAGTCGATGCCCGCCGCCGCCCAACCCCCACCGGTGAGTCGGGCCAGCCGCGACCCGTCGCCGCAGCCGACCTCGAGCACCTCGCCGGGAGGGAGCCCGTCCAGATAGGCGATGTCGCCGCGACGATCGACCGCATGCCATGGCAGGAGACGGCGGAGATCCCGCAATCCCGAAGGCTGCGCCAGATGCGCATTCCCACCCACGTGGGTGTAGTAGTGCGCATAGATGGACGGTAGGGTGGAAGCAGTAGGTCGGGGGTCTAGCCAGAGCCCGCCGCAACGGTCGCACTTCCTGAACGTCCAGGAGCCGGTAGTTCCAAACCAGCGATCACGGGCATCGATGTGAAGCACGGAACCCGTAGCCTCGTTGCAGATCGGACAGGCGTGAACCCGCTCCAACGTGAAGGTCGAGGTGCCGGCGGTCATTGTGTACAACCCGACGGGCTCGGCCGGGATGACGTCCGCGCCGCGGCGAAGTCGAAGAAGGAGTCGAGATCGGCGGAGCACAGGAGAGGTGAGGCTGCGCGAACGTCCTCCTCCGGCCAGTCCCACCACTTGATCTTGAGCAGGCGATCAACCGTGGAGTCATCGAACCTTCGACTCACCTCGACGGCAGGATTGCCCACCACGACGGCGTACGGTCGAACATCCCGCGCCACGACGGCATGAGCGCCGATCACGGCACCGTCGCCGATGGAGACCCCGGATAGGATCAGGGCATCCCGTCCGATCCACACGTCGTTCCCGATCCGTACCGGTCCGCGGCTGCTCGGCAGCCCGTCCTCCAGGGCCCCGTCGAGGCCAAACATGATCCGAAACGGGTACGTCGAAACCCAGTGCGAATTGTGGTTGCCCCCGGGGAGGATCTCGACGCCTCCGGAGATCGAGCAGTAGTCGCCGATCGACACAGGTTCGACGTCGCCCTCGAACCGAATGATCCGAGGTGGCTGCACGTAGGTGTGCGGTCCGATGGTTAACAAGGGGTCCGGCCGCCGCAAGAGACGCCGCCCTCGTCCCAGACGTTGGTACAGCCGGAGTACTCGAATACTTCTCATTGGAAGGCAGGCAACCACGACGAATTACGACGTCGCCCAAGACTCGAAATGGGGGTCTGATGGTCGCTGTAGGCGCGACAGTGATGCCGGCCGTTGGTACGGTGATCTAAGCTGAGGGGCAGGTCGACCTCCACGGAATCGCGAGCGCGCCATAGGGCCATCGCCTTCTACCTGGGCAATTCTACCCGATTCCCCACGACGACCAATGGTGGGAGAGGGGTGGACCGAGTGGAGCGGCGTGGCACAGGTCGGCGCAGGATCTCTGGGCACCGCCAGCCCCGGTTTCCATGAAGATTAAGTCGGTAGGAAGGTGAAGTGTTGACATTTTCCTCAAGCCAGGCGACTGAACCACACGGTGGGGGTTGGTACCCACCCCGGCGACCTTTGAGGCGGGCCGTCGCCCCCGGCGGCCACGACGGAAGGGGCTGATGTTCGCGCTACGGCGTGCGAAGTGCTGCGGGCCCTGAGTTCGGGCCGATTGGGCCGCTATCCGCGTCACGATGTTGCTCCACGGTCAGATGGTGGCCGCGTGGGTGGACCGGCACGGTCGATGCTCACGCTGGGCCGGGTCCGTGTGGGCTGCGCGGCCCTGTACGATGTCGCCACCCGGTTCGCCACAGGGTGCAGCCTGGGGAGTCTACGATGCATCGTCATGATCACGAAGGCATACACGCGAGTTCACGACCGTGCCAAGGCTGCAATACGGCGCGACTACTTCGCCACGATGGCGCGGGGTCCGTTCCTTTTTTTCCGCAAGTTGCGCGACCTCGCTTTTCACGGCGCAGCGCTTATCGACGGCGTGGCGACGCGCTTGAACGGCAAGCATCCGTTCCCTCCGATCTACCTCCGACGAGAGATTGGACCGTTGCCCGCCGTTGAGATGACCGTGGGGGAGTCCGCTGCCTTACTCGCAGTTCTGGCCGACGCTAAGCCGTCCAGCCGGATCCTGGACGTCGGTTGCGGACCGGGGATGCTCGTGTACATGCTGCGGGACCGCCTTGGAGAAGACGGTCGATACCACGGTGTCGAGGTGAGCGACCGGATGGTCCGTTGGGCAAACCGTCACTTGCGATCGGAGCGGATCAGCTTTTCTCACCACGACTACTGGAACGCCACGTACAACCCCTCCGGTGAGCGGTTCCAACCCTTGCCGGTCGCCGATGGGTGGGCGGACATCGTGGTCATGAAGAGCGTGTTAACGCACATGCTTCCCGACGACGTCGACTTCTACATGAGAGAAACGGCGCGTGTTCTAGGAGTCGATGGAACAGCACTTGTAACAGCATTTCTCTACTCGCCGGGCGACGAGGGTCTGTTGTCTAAGTTCCCGCACGAAGGCCTTAATTACCGCTACGTTAAGCCCGCGTCGCCTGAATCAGCGATAGCTCTCGATTTGGCCTGGCTGCGTGACGCCGTCGACCGGTCGGGACTCACGCTTGAGCTCCGGCCTGGCTACTGGCGCTCACTCCGCGAGCCGGTCACCACCTATCAAGACCTGCTGATCCTCAAATGCAGTCGTCACGACCCAGGCGATCCGCAGCCCTAGCCGATTGTTCGTCCGGCGGCATAGCGGCCGAGGAACCCTGCGCATTGCGACCGGCTGACGGCCACGGCGCGTGGCGGCCGACGCGGGGCCGCGCTCGACCAGGGGCTCGGGTACGTGGTTGGGATGCTGCGCCTCGATGAACGATCTGGGCCAGCGCATGCCCAGGAGATCGCTCAGCAGAGGGCGGCGCGCATGCGGCCGAAGGCGACCGTCGAGGGGGTTCCGCCACGGCCAGGCGGAGTCGATACGCAGGTGCACGTCCCGTCCCCGCCGCGCCAGTCGGGCGCCGACGTGGAGCAGCTGGTAGCGCACCGTCGCCGGCTCGGCTCGGGCCAGTGCGCCGTCGAGGCAGATCCGGGCGGTCCAGGCCAGCAGGTCCTGGGCGATCAGGACCAACACCAGCCACGCCTCGTTGCGCACGAAGTCCTCGAAGGGGAAGTTGCGAAGCCCACAGGCCTTGGCGCCCCGGATGCGATCCTCGACTCGGGCGTGACGGCGCTGGCGCAGCTCCAGAGGAGCCGCCTCTCCCGCCGAGGCGGTGAGGAAGCAGGTGTGGCGGAAGCCGGTCCCGATGTCGAACAGCGAGAGCTGGGCGCCGGGGTGGGGCCGTTCCCGCCGGCAGATGAGCCGGGTGCCCGCCGGCCAGGTCGCCAGGTCGGCCAGAGCGGTGAGCTCGGTCACCCACGCTCCCGGGCGCCGGCTGCCGTCGCCCTCGACGGCGGGGACCCAGTCCTCCTCCTGGGCCAGCATCAGGGCGTCACTGACGCGGCCGTCGACGTCGAAGCCAATGGAGAAGCCGATGTTGCGCTCCACCAGGGCGTCCACGAACCCGTGGGTGGCGCCGGCCGAATCGGCCCTGACCACGATGGGGTGCACGACGTCGAGGCGGTCGTCGCCGATACGGTGACCGGTCCGCCACGCCGCCGGGAGCTGGGCTAGGGCGGCGTCGAGCATCTTGACGTGGTCGGCGGCGGTGTTGGCCCCGGCGTTGCCGGGGCGCAGCACGGCGGCCAGCGCCTCGCCCGTCTCGTCGCACCAGACCCCGAGGGGATGAAAACCGGCCCTACGCGTCTGAGTGGGGAGGGCGCATTCTGATGCGGGGCGGCCGGGGACGGCTCGGCCAGCTGACACCGCCAGCGTGGAGAAGCACCCGAAGCCTGTAGTGCTCGAAGCGCTTGAAGCCGTGACCGCAGCGCTTCACCCGCTTCACGCACAGGTTCACCGTTATCTGGAGCGGCTGCGACGGGGACCCCGTGGGATCGACGTTTCGTCATCGGTGACATGTCTCCGACGGGCGTCGCGGTGCTCGCCGAGGAGGCTGGCGAGCCGGTCGTTGAGCACGCGGTTCTCCTCGCGCAGCGCCCGGTTGGCGTCGAGCAACGCTTCGATGCGGCGCTGGC
>Ga0247713_1000015_pt1 | contig 136199 bp, 126 predicted proteins | sample 21E_NmetaG_FD_189936 | JGI IMG/M metagenome (GOLD analysis project Ga0247713, IMG submission 189936) | Soil microbial communities from hillslope of Landscape Evolution Observatory, University of Arizona, Oracle, AZ, United States - 2-1-E_N | ecosystem: Engineered > Artificial ecosystem >... | reverse complement strand
GTGATCGACTCGCCCGCCGGCACCCACCCCGAGCCCAACCCCAACGCCGACGTCGACGCCTACGCCCTGACCCACAACGAGACGTCGACCGGCGTGGCCATGGAGGTCCTCCGGCCGGCGCCGGCGGAGGAGGGCCTGGTCCTGGTCGACGCCACGTCGGCCGCCGGCGGCATGCGGGTCGACCCCAGCCAGTTCGACGTCTACTACTTCTCGCCCCAGAAGTGCTTCGGCGCCGACGGCGGCCTCTGGATCGCCATCTGCTCACCGGCGGCGCTGGAGCGGGTCGACCGGATCAAGGCCACCGGCCGGTGGATCCCCGAGTCGCTCAGCCTGGCCACCGCCATCGAGAACGCCAAGCTCAACCAGACCTACAACACCCCCGGCCTGGCGACCCTGTTCCTCATGGTCGACCAGGTCGACTGGATCCTCGCCAAGGGCGGGCTGGAGTGGGCCGCCTCCCGGTGCGAGACCTCGACCAACATCCTCTACGGCTGGGCCGAGAAGTCCGAGTACGCCACCCCGTTCGTGGCCGACCACGCCGACCGCAGCCCGGTGGTCGCCACCATCGACCTCGACGAGTCGATCGACGCCAAGGCGGTCAACAAGGTGCTGCGGGCCAACGGCATCGTCGACACCGAGCCCTACCGCCGGCTGGGCCGCAACCAGCTCCGGGTGGCCGTCTACCCGAACGTGGACCCCGACGACGTCACGATCCTCACCGGAGCGGTCGATTACATCATCTCCGCCCTGTCCTGACAGCTGACCCATATTCCGGCCCGTTTGGTGCGACCATGCAGTGCCGAGCCGACCGGGAGGAGCTGTATGAGACGGGTTGTTGCCGTGCTGGTGGGATCGGCGATCGCCGTGGGCGGAGGGGCCGCGGCGTGGGCGAGCACCGCGGGCGGGCCCGACGGGACCCGGCGGGAGGCGGCCCGCGCCTGCTTGAGCCAGGCCCGGGAAGCAACGCCCGACGCCGACAAGCTCGCTCTCAGGCAGGCGGTCAAGGCCTGCCTCGCCGAGGCTGGCATGGAGGGCCGCAACCCGTCACCTGAGCAGCGAGCCAAGGGCCAGGCGGTCAAGGCGTGCGTCGACGCGGCGAGGGACGCGCACCCCGACGACAAGGCCCAGGCCCGGGCCCAGGCCCGGTCCTGCATGGAGCAGGCCGGCATCACACCCGGCCGGATCCGGGCCAAGGGGGCCGGCGCCCGGGAGTGCCTCAGCGAGGTGCGCACCGCCAACCCCGACGCCTCCAAGGCCGAGATCCGCAGCCTGGTCAGGGCGTGCGTGGGTAAGGGGTAGCGTTCTCAACCGCCGGCGTTTCTGCGCTTCAGGAGCGACCACTGGCTGTCGACATGCTGCGTATGAGTGAGCCCCGGCGGCCGGCGTTCGAGGAGGTACTGGCCGCCGCGGGCCAGGGCTCGCCCTGGGCCTTCGGATGGCTCTACCGGCGCTTCCAGCCCCGGCTGCTGCGGATGCTGGCGGTCATCGCCCCCCACCATGCCGAGGACATCGCCGCCGACGTGTGGCTGGAGGTGGCGGGCAGCCTCACCCGCTTCGCCGGCGACGAGGCCGCCTTCCGGGCGTGGCTGGCGGCGACCGCCCGCTACCAGGTCATCGAGGCCACCCGCCGGAACGGCCGCCGCGTCGGGCGCGTCCTCGACGACGCCGCCACCGAGCAGATGGCCTCGGCGTCGTTCGCCGCCCGGGTCGTCGCCGTGTTGCCCCCCGAGCAGGCCGACGTCCTCATCCTGCGGGTGGTCAAAGGCCTGGACGTCGACGAGGTGGCCAAGGCCATCGGACGCCCGCCGGCCACGGTGCGGTCTCTCCAGCACCGGGCGCTGCGCCGTCTGGCTCGCGAAGTGGACCCCGGAGTGCTCACCGCCTGACCTTCGGCCCTTCCCTTTTCCGGCCGCGCATGTCTCAATGAGGGAATAGCGGAGCGATCTCCGGCAGTTGCAGTTCGCAGTACCCGGCATCGGGGGTGACAGGTGAGCACGGCAGTTTTCGAGCCCGGCCCGAACGTGGAGGCGGCCGGCTCCGTCGTGACCCTCGACTCGGCGGCAGCGCTCGACCCGGCCACCACCGGCGCCAAGGCCGCCGCCCTGGCCCGGGCGGTGCGCGCAGGCTTGCCGGTGCTGCCCGGGTGGGTCGTCACCACCAGCGCCTTCGAGGGGTCGCTGCCCGTCGGAGCCGAGCTGCGCGCCGCGTGGGCGGCATCCACCGACCACGGGCGGCGCCCGGTGGTCGTCCGCTCCTCCTCGACGGTGGAGGACTCCAGCACCAGCTCGATGGCCGGCATGTTCACCTCCGTCCTCGACGTGCGCGACTGGTCGGCTTTCCGTGCGGCGGTCGACACCGTCTTGCACTCGGCCAAGTTCGTGACCGCCGAGCCAGCGCCGATCGCGGTGCTGATCCAGCCCCAGCTGGCGCCGACCGTCGGCGGGGTGATGTTCGGGGTCGACCCGGTCACGGGCCGTACCGACCACGTCGTGGTGTCGGCCAGCGAGGCGGGGCCGGCGGCGGTCGTCGGCGGCACGGTCGACGGGAGCCGTTACGTGCTCTCCCGCCGGCGGATGGTCGAAGGGCCCGAGGGAGGCCCGCTGTCCCCCGACAGCCTGCGCCAGCTGCGGGCGCTGGCCCATCGCGCCGAGCGCGTCTTCGGTGGGCCGCAGGACATCGAGTGGGCGTTCGGCGCCGACGGTCACCTGTGGCTCCTGCAGAGCCGGCCTGTCACCGCCATCGGCAGCAAGGTCGGCAGGGGGCCGACGCTTGGCCCCGGCCCGGTGGCCGAGACGTTCCCCGAGCCGCTGTCGCCGCTGGAGGAGGACCTCTGGGTCGAGCCCCTGCGCGACGGGCTCCGGGCCGCACTGGCCTTGGCCGGCACCACCAAGCGCCGGCGCCTGGCCGCATCGCCGGTGGTGACGACGGTGGCCGGCCGGGTGGCCGCCGACCTCGACCTCCTGCTCGGCAACGAGGGCCCCACGTCGCTCTGGCAGCAGCTCGACCCCCGGCCGCCGGTGCGCCGGCTGGTCGCCGCCTGGCGGGTGGGCCGCCTGCGCTCCGCCCTGCCGGTGCTGGCCGCCGACCTGGTGGCCAAGGTGGACGGCGACCTGCTGGCCGTCGAGGCCGTCCAGAACCTTTCCGACCAGGACCTGCTCGGGCTCCTCGCCCGCTCCCGCCAGGGGCTGACCGCCCTCCACGGCTACGAGGTGCTGCTGGGCTGGCTGATCACCCCCGACGCCACGCCCACCAGCACCGCCGCTTCGGTGGCCCTGCGGGCGGTGGCCGCCGGCCGGGCCCAGGGCCTCAGCGAGGAGGAGCTCGTCGTGCGGCACCCCAGCGTGCTGGCCCTAATGGCCCCCCGGATCGGCGCCACTGTCGTCCTGCCGCCGGCGGTGGCCGGCCTGACCCCCACGCGCGCCGACGACGGGGAGCCAGAGCGAGCCGCCGTCCTGCGCGAGGCCCTGCGCCTCCGGGCCCGGTGGCTCCAGGAGCTGACCGCCCGGGCGGCGTGGGAGCTGGGCGAGCGCCTGGCGGCCCGGGGCGCCGTCGCCTCCGCAGGCGAGATCCGCTGGCTGCGGATGCCCGAGCTGGTCGAAGCGGTCGCCACCGGCACGATCCCACCCGACGTGCCGGCTCGGGCCGGCGATCGGGCCGGCGCACCGCTCCCCGCCCGGTTCCGTCTCACTGCTGCGGGCACCGTCGCCCCTGCCGGCCGGCCACCCCATTCGGGGCGCGTCCGCCGGCACGGGCGCGGCGGGACCGGCCGCGCCGGCGCGGGCACCGGCGCCGGCGGGGGCCGGGGCTCGGGCCGGGTGCACGGTGGCGACGGGCCACCGGAGGCCGGCGCCGTGCTCGTGGTGCGAACGCTCGATCCCGACCTGGCGCCCCTGCTTCCGCATCTGGGCGGCCTCGTCGCCGAGACCGGGAGCTTCCTCTCCCATCTGGCCATCCTGGCCAGGGAGTTCGGCGTCCCCACTGCGGTGGGGGTGGAGGATGCCGTCGCCCGCTTCCCTGCGGGCTCGACCGTCGTGGTCGACGGCACGACCGGCGAAGTCACCTTGGTCGAGGGACCGCAGAGGGGGGCGGCATGAGGCCCGGACGCTTCGCCGCCGGCCTCGGTTGCGCCCAGCTGTTCTTCACCGCCCTCTACTTCTTCGTCTACCTGTGGCGCTGGGAGTGGAACCGGGCCCTGATCGCCGGCGTGCTCTTCGTCGCCACCGAGGTGGCGATGGGGACGGCCCTGGTCCTGGGCCGCCTGCGCCGGCTCGAAGCTCGTCTGCAGGCGCCCGACCCGGCGGTGCTGGCCCGGATCCGGGAGACGGCGCCGCCGGCACGCGACCACTTCGAGTGGCTGGCCCCGAAGGCCGACCGGTTCGGCGTCTTCGTGCCGGTGCTCATCGGCATGGGCGTGGTGGCGTCGGGGCTGGCGTGGCTGGTCGAACGGCTGGCCCATGCCACCGCCAGCCCGGTGCTGGAGCGGGGCCTGGCCGCCCGCCTCACTGCACTGGCGTGGCCCGCCGGCGGGCTGGTGCCCGACAAGCGCGACGACCCGCTGGCCATCCTCGAGGGGCCGGATCCAGGGCGATGAAGCGGGCCCTCGCCGTCATGATCCTGGTGGCTGCGCTGGTCATCGGCGTCGACGTGCTGGCCGACCTCACCCAGGACCGGCCCGACCGGGCCCTCCCCGGCACACGGAGCGAGATCGTCCTCGACCTCAAGTCCCGAGACCGAGGAGGTTCGGCCCTGCTGTCGGCGCAGGGGCTGTGGGGGGCGTGCCAGGGGACGGTGCGGCACCGGCTGGCCGAGCCCGGGGTCGTCGAGGTGTCCGAAGGCCGTTTCCGCCTGGTCACCGACCCGGCCCTCGGCGAGCACTCCTGGCGCCGGCTCCAGGGCTGCCTGGAGGACACCACCCTGGACAAGGTCAAGGCCCATGTCGTGACCAAGCGCGACATCGGGCCGGCGCCTCTCGTCACTCAGACGCCGTAGCGGCTCCACAGGCGGCGGGGGCCGTCGAGCACCCGGCTGACGGCGGTCACCACCGCACCCGGCTTCTCGGGCGAGCCGTCGTCCATCCTGGCCACGAAGGCGATCTGCTCCAGGCTGGGCGGGCCGACGGCGAGGTTGCGGCGGAGGGCGGCGGTCCTCGACAGCTCGCCCTGGTTGACCAGGTAGGCGCCGGCCATCGCCCCCGTGCGGCCGACGCCGGCCCCGCAGTGCACGAAGACGGTGCCGTCGGACTCGCCGGCGACAGTGAGGAAGGCGTCCACCTCGTCGGCCGAGGGCACCTGGCCGTCGCGCATGGGGATGCGGACCATCTTCATGCCCAGGTCGGTCACGGTCTTGGAGTCGGCCTCGATGCCTTCCTCGGCCCGCAGGTCCACCACGGTCCTCACCCCGGCCTGGGCCAGGTTGCGGTAGCCCTCGGTGGTGGGCGCGGCGCCCCGCCATACCTTGGCGTCGACGGCCCGCAGGTTGTCGATGCCGGCGATGGTGGCCGGTGGCGCGGTGGCCGGCGTGGTCTCGCGGGCCCAGAGGGAGGCAACCAGGATGGCCAGGTTCCCCAGGACGAGGACGGCCACGAACCCGGCCACACCCTTCAGCACCACCGTTCCGACGCGTCGACCCGTCAGCTCAAAAGCTCCATCTTCAGCAACACGGTCCCAAATCCGGCGCAACACATGCAAAACGTCGGCACGCGCGCAAGGTCTCTGTACCCGGAAGGGGGCCTGATTTACTCAGGTGGTAGGTATCGGATCCCGTCGCTCGCGAGCCGGCTGCCACTCCGGTCGGTGTCGTAGAAGCCGCTCCAAGCGACGAGGAGCCTGTCGGCCCAGGCCACGACCGGGTCGTTCCGCCTCTCCAGCCCGCCGGCGTCGAAGCGCCACCACGCGTCGGCGGCGGGGTCGAAGGCGAAACCGTCGTCTCCTCCGGACCACAGCAAGACGTACCGCCCGGTCCAGACGGCGGGCACTGACCTGACCTCGGCACCCGAGGTCGGGAGGGGCGGCAGCGGGCGCCACGTCCCCTTTGACGGGTCCAAGGCGGCGCCACCCAAGGCCTGGACGACGAGCACCTCCCGACCGGTCCAGACGATCCTCGGCAGGGTGCCGTCCTTCATGTCCACGGCTGGCAGCCGCGTCCACCGGTCCGCGGCCGGGGAGTACGCAGCGACGTACATCCGGGAGTTCGGTCCGCCCATTGAGGGCACCGGAGGTGGCAACGGCGGCGGGCTCTCCCGCGGCGTCGGCGGCACGCTGCTGGCCACGGCTGGCGGCTCCACCGTCGGCCCCGTCGGTGGCGACGACGATCCGAGGGCGGTGCCTGCGGCGCCCGACGGCCACATCACCATGACCAGCTCGGTGCCCGTCCACACCGCCTCGGGATACGGCATCAGCGGCGCCCCGGGCGGGTCGGCAACCTGCCGCCACTGGTCCGTCGACGGGTTGTAGGCGGTGGCCTTGAGCCCGTTCCACGAGCTGACCACCAGCATCTCCCTGCCCGTCCAGACGGCGGCGGATCGGGCCGCGCCTCCGAAGGGCTGGGGCGCCATCGACCGCCAGCGGTCCGTCCGAGGGTCGTATGCGGCGCCATCGGTCAGGAGATCGCGGCCCAGGTGGTTGCCGCCCCAGACGAGCATCTCCTTCCCCGTCCACACCGCGGCGGCGACGGAGCGGGGGCCGATGGGTGCCGGCGGCAGCGGCCGCCACCGGTTGGCGACCGGGTCGAGGGCGGCGCCGTCGGCCAGCCACCGGTTGTCCTTTCCGTCGAAATGCAGGCCACCCCACACGAGCAACTCGCTGCCGGTCCACACCGAAGCAGCCCCCGTCCGCCCCAGCAGCCCTGAACCAGCCAGGCGCTCGGTGGTTCCACCGGGCAGGCGCGCCAGCTGGCCGCTGGTGTCCACCGGGCGGGTGGTTCCGTCGCCGCCGAGAAGCGACATCCCGGCGAGGACGACGGCGACCGCCACGGCCGCCGCCAGGCCGGCGCTCCACATGCGGCGCGGCCGGCGGCGGTCGTCGGACACCATCGGCTCCCGTCGCTGGGCTGGCTCCGTTCGGGCGTAGCCCGCAACCCGTTGGAGCAACTCGGTCACCACGATCTCATCGGGCGTCCTGTTCATGAGATGACCTCCCGGAGGCGGCCGAGGCCCCGCTGGACCAGGCTGCGGACCGTCGCCGGCCGGCAGTCGAGCACCTCGGCGATGTCGGCGTCACCCATGTCGCAGAAGTACCGGAGCACCACCGCCGTGCGCTGTCGGAGGGGCAGCCGGAGCAGGACGTCGCGGAAGTCGACCAGCTCCCGGGGCATGACCAGCGGCGCCGGCGGCGGGGCATGGCGCCGGGCGACGGCGACCCGGCGGTGATGGGACCGGCAGGCGTTCACGACTGCGGAGCGGAGGTAGCTGGCCGGGTGCTCCAGGGGCATCCGGGCCGCGGTCCGCACGAACACGTCGTGGACGAGATCCTCCGCCGCCTCGTTGGACCCGGTCAGCAAGTAGCCGAGCCGCATCATCGCCGGATAGTGGGCGCGGTAGAGCTCCTCGAGGTCAGTGCCCGCCGTCGTCGTCCCCACACCTCCTACACGCTCGGGACACCGATTCTGTTGCAAGACTCGCCACCATGGACCGGGCCACTGTCGACGTCTACGAGCGCCGGGCCCAGGAGTGGGCCGCGAAGCGCACGCCGCTCCACCGGGAGCGGGCGCTGCGCCTCGCCGGCCGGGCCCTGCCCGGGCTGGCGGTGGCCGACCTGGGCTGCGGTCCGGGCAACTATCTCGGGGACCTGGCGGGCGCCGGCCCGGTGGTCGCGCTCGACGCCGCCGAATCCATGCTGGCCCTGGCCCCGCCGTCGGGGGCGCTGCTGGTCCAGGCCGACATCGAGGCCCCGCCGTTCCGTGACCGGAGCCTGGGCGGGACGTGGGCGTCGAACTCCTACCTGCACGTGCCTCGCACCCGGCTTCCGCTGGCCCTGGCCCGCCTGCAATGGGCCATGGCCCCCGGCGCCCCCCTGACCATCTCCGGCGTCGCCGGCGAGGGTGAGGGCGACTGGCCGGGCGACGACTTCCCGGGCCGGTTCTTCACCTACTGGCAGCCCGACGAGCTCGCCGGCATTCTCGCCGGCGCCGGCTTCGAGGTCGACGATGTCTCCATCGACGGGGAGCGGGTGTGGGCCGACGCCCGCCGGGCCCGGACCCTGCCCGACACGGTCGCCGCCGGCCTCCGGGTGCTGGTCTGCGGCCTCAACCCCAGCGTGGTCGCCGCCGACGCCGGCTACGGCTTCGCCGGCCCCACCAACCGGTTCTGGAAGGCGGCGGCGGCCGCCGGCCTGGTCAGCCGGCCGCGGGACCCGCTCGGCTGCCTGGTCCACGACCGCGTGGGTATGACCGACCTGGTGAAGCGGGCGACGCCCAACGCCGCCGTGCTGTCCCGGGAGGAGTACCAGGCCGGCGCCGGCCGGGTCCGGCGCCTGGTCGACTGGCTCCGGCCCGGTTGCGTGCTCTTCGTCGGCCTGGCGGGATGGCGGGCTGCGGTCGACCGCCACGCCACCGCCGGCCTCCAGCCCGAAACCTTCGCCGGCGTGCCTGCCTACGTCATGCCCTCGACCAGCGGGCTGAACGCCCACACCAGCCTCGCCGAGCTGACCGCCCACATGAGGGCCGCCACGGCGGCTCCGCCGCCCGACAAACCCGAGGCCGCCCGGCCCGCCTAACGTTCATCACCGTGCCCGAGGACGAACCCACCGTCGAGGAGCGACCCAAGCCGTCCCGGCGCACGCTCATCCTCCTGGTGACACCCATCGTGATGATCACCACCATGGGCCTGATCGCCAGCGCCTTCACCCCCACGCTGGCCACCAAGCACCCGCTGTTGATGATCGCCCTCGACTCCAGGAACCGGTTCCTGGTCCTGGCCCGCGATGTCGACATCGTCCCGTTCGTGATCGTGGCCGTGCTGCGGCGGTCCTTCAGCGACCCGCTCTTCTACCTGCTGGGCCGGTACTACGGCGACAACGCCTTGCGCTGGCTCCAGAAGAAGGGCGGCGCCGGCGACCTGGTCCCGTTCACCGAGAAGCTGTTCAAGAAGGCCGGCTACCCCATGGTGTTCGCCTTCCCGGGCGCCATCGTCTGCGCCCTGGCCGGCCAGACGGGCATGTCGCCGGTGGGTTTCGTGATCGCCAACCTCTCCGGCACGCTGACGTCGGTCTTCCTCGTGCGCCAGTTCAGCTCGGTCATCTCCAGCCCGGTGGAGGGCTTGCTCGGGTTCTTCAGCCGCAACCTGGTCGCCACCACCGCAGTGAGCATCGGCCTGGTGGTCCTGTCGGTGGTCCTCAACCGGATGCAGGGCAAGCTCGACATGGACCTCGAGGAGCTCGAGGGCGAGCCGTCAGATGTCGAGGAGGGCGTCGAGGCCGACGGTGACACCGGGGTGAGAGGCGACCGACTTCACCGCGAGCACGACACCGGGCATGAATGACGCCCGGTCGTAGGAGTCGTGCCTGATCGACAGGCTCTGGCCGGCGGTGCCCAGCAGGACCTCCTGGTGGGCCACCAACCCCCGCAGGCGCACGGAGTGGATGCGGATGCCGCCGGCGGCGGCACCGCCCCGGGTACCCTCCACCACCTCCTTGGTGGTCGGGTCGGGCGCCCAGTCCGAGGACCGGCCCGCCATGCGCTCGGCGGTGTGCATGGCCGTCCCGGAGGGGGCGTCGACCTTTTGGTCGTGGTGGAGCTCGATGATCTCCGCGGTCTCGAAGTAGGGGGCGGCCAGCTCGGCGAAGCGCATCATCAGCACGGCGCCGATGGCGAAGTTGGGGGCCACAAAGCAGTTGCTGCGGGTGAAGCGGGTGGCCGCCTCCTCGTAGTCGGCCGGCGTGAAGCCCGACGTTCCCACGACCGCGTGCACCCCGTTGGCCGCACACCAGGCCAGGTTGGCCCGGGCCGCCTCGATGTGGGTGAAGTCGACCGCTACCTGGGCCTCGGCCCGGGCCAGCGATTCCAGGTCCGGCGACACCTGCAGCCCGCGGAGGTCGGCGCCGGTCACGCCCCGGAGGTCGATGCCGGCGTGGAGGGGATCCACGGCGGCGACCAGCTGCAGCTCAGGGTCGGCCACGATGGCGCGGCAGACCGTCGAACCCATCCGCCCGCCGGCCCCGAACACCCCCACACGGATCACGTCCAGAACAATGGCACGAAGCTGGAACTACCGCCCGGGGTACCAGCCCTCCGGTGCCAGCTCGAAGCCCTCGAACCGGAAGGGCGGCGCCACCGTGCAACCGACGAGTGACCACTCGCCCCGGGGCCGGGCCGCCTGCCAGACGCCGGCGGGCACCACCACCTGCGGTCGCTGGCCGGCGGTCAGGTCGGGGCCGAGCACCCGGTGTTCCGCCGTCTGCCCGTCGGCCGACAGGGCCAGGCCCATGGGGGCGCCGGCGTAGTGGTGCCAGGCCTCCGTGGCATCGACCCGGTGCCAGTGCGACCGCTCCCCCGCCTTGAGCAGGTAGTAGATGGCGCTCGACGCCGGCTCCCGGAAGGTCTCCCGGTACCAGCCACCCTCGGGGTGGGGCTCCAGCCCCAGGGTGGCGATCACGTCGTGGGCGTCGTTCACTGGGACACCATCTCACGATGGTGTCCCAGTGAGTGCTGGCTGGACCGGCCTCCCGGGCCGGTCATGCGGGCCAGTATCGGGCTTTTCCTGGAGTTCGCCCTCTTCTGACCGTCATACTGCAGGCCTTCGGGTGTGAGGGAAAGGAATGTCGATGGGTCTGCCGGTCACGGCCAAGCAAGACGAGGTCTCGGGGATACCGATCCCCAAGCTGCGGGCGTTCTACGAGGCCATCGGCGACGGCCCCGTGGTCTTGGACCTGGAGGCCTTCGTCGAGTGGCAGGGCAAGGGCACCCGGGCCACCGGCTACATCGGCCCGTTCAGCCTCATGGGCGAGCGCAAGGAGCGGCTGACCCGCAAGTACTCCATCCAGTACGACGACTGGGCCGAGATGCCCGGCTGCGACGACGCCGGCCCCGAGGCGGTGGAGACCGTGCTGTCGGCGCTGGGCGCCTGCATCATCAACCAGACGGCCTGGCACGCGGCCCGCATGGGGATCGTGCTGGAGGCCCTGTCGGTCAAGGTCAACATGAGCTTCGACGCCCAGGGGTTCTTCCAGAACACCGACCAGACCGACAAGTTCAGCGCCATCACCTATGAGATCCACATCCAGTCGACGGGCACGAGCAAGCGCAAGCTCACCGAGCTGGCCAACGTGGGCCGGAACTGCCCGGTGTGCCGGATGCTGAGCAAGGAGATGGTCCTGAAGTCGAAGGTCCTGGTCCACTGAGCCCTCGATTCTTCGACGACGTCGACCGCAGCTACGTCGTCGCCCAGCTCGAGGGGCGGATGGACGCGCCAGTCGACCTCACCGTCGTCGCCCGACGGTCGTCGCCACTGGCGATGGTGCCGGCGGCCGGCGCCGAGGAGGCGGCCCGGGCCGAGCGGCTGACACAAGAGTTGGCCGCCCTCGAGCCGCGCATCCGGGTGACGGTCACCGACGAGGGGGCCGGCGACGTGCCGGCGATCACCGTGGCCAGCCGGGCGTCGGCGGGTGCGGTGCGGTTCGTGGGCGTGCCCCGGGTCAACCTGTTCCGCGTCCTGGTGGGGGCGGTGCGGCGAGCGTCGACCGGCGAGCACGGTCTCCCCGCCGGCTGGCCAGAGGCGCTGGCGGCGCTACCGAAGCCCGTTCACGCGCAGGTCTTCGCCACGCCCACCTGACCGGGGTGCCCGCCGGTCGTGGTCACGACCATCGGCATGGGCCTGGCGACGGACCGCCTGCAGGTCGACGTTGTCGACGGGTTCGCCGGCATGGACCTGGTGCGGGCGTTCGGCGTGTCGGGCGTGCCCACCGTCGTCCTCGACGACCGCCTGAGCCTCGAGAACCCGAGCCCTGACGGGTCGCTGTTGGACTTCGTCCTCCACGCCGCCGACGGGTCGCGGCCGGCGCCGGCGGTGGCGACGGTGCCCTTCATGGGCTGCGGCCGGCTTTCCGGTTCGCCGAGGTCAGGCCGGTAGCTGGCGGCGGACGCGGACCTTCGCGTCCGGCTTCGGTCCGTCCGTCCAGAACCCCTTGAGATCGAGGGCGGCCGGGTCAAGCGGTGCCTCGACCATGGCCCACGCCGCCGCGCCATGGTCGACCGTTCCCGCTGCGGGGCCCGCGCTCGGCGGGTTGGGCCCGCTGGGCGCACGGTGCGGGGTGGAGGCCTGCGCCGCGGCCGGCGCCTTGGTCGGCTTCGTCGCCGCATGCGCAGTCGTGGCCCTCCGGAGATCGTCCGCCTGCGCCAGCCGGGCCTGCACCTCCTTCCTGGCCGCCTGGTAGAGGGCCTTGGTCCGGGCGAGGGCCTCGGCTCGGGCTCGGTTGAGGAGGGCAACCGCGTCGCGCTGAGCCTGTGCCCTGATGAGCGTGGCGTCCGCCGTCGCGGCCCCTCGGACACGTTCCGCTTCGGCGGCGGCTGCCCCTTGGATGCGGCCGGCTTCGGCGACGGCCTCGGCGCGGGCCTTGTCCAGCAGTGACGCGGCCTCCCGGTCGGCCTGGGCCCGAAGCCGCTCGCACTCGGTGGCCGCTGCGGTCCGGATGCCGGCCGCTTCGAGGACCGCCTCATCCCGCAGCTCGGCGCTTCGCCGGGCGGATGCGGCCGCCTCTGCACGGGCCTTGTCAAGCAAGGCGGCCGCCTCTGCGGATGCGACCGCCGCCATCCGGTCCCTTTCGGCTCTCGCCGCGGCCTGCAGCTCGGCGCTTTGCTGGACGGTAGCGGCGGCCTTCGCTCGCGCCTCGTCGACCAGCGCGCCGGCCTCGGCCTTCGCCTGCTCCCGCAGCCGTTCGATATCGGTGGCCGCGGCCTGACGGACTCGACCTGCCTCGGCGGCGGCCGCGGCCCGGATGTCGCCGGCCTGAGCCGCAGCCTGCATGCGCAGGTCGGCGCTCGCCTGGACGGCCGCGGCCGCCTCCGATCGAGCCTCTTCGACCAGCACCGCAGCCTCCTCGCGCGCCTGGGCCCGAATCGATGCCGCCTCTGCCACTGCGCCCCGGTGGAGACCGTCGGCGGCAGCCTCCGCCTCCGCCCGAATGCGCTCGGCGTCGGCCTCGACCCGGGCCAGCAGGTCCGCCACGCGCTGGCGCTCCCCCTCCACCTCCGAGCGCGCGCGATCGAGCAGCTCGTCGGCCTCGGCCGACGCCGCCGCCAGCCGCGATGCCGCCTCATCGGTGGCAGCAGCCTGTAACGCGCCCGCAGCGACGTGCGCCTCATCGAGCAGACGTTCGGCCTCGGCTGCGGCTTGCGCCCCGAGCCCTTCCGCGTCCGCCGAGGCGCTGCGGCGATGTTCCTCGGCTTCCCTGTGGGCCCGCTGCGCCTCCTCGAGGCACCGGCGGGCATCGCCGGTGAGGCGCTCGGCCTCGGCCTCCGACGCCGACCGGAGCTGCGCAGCCTCCATCTGGAATCGTTCCCAGGCCTCCTCGACGATGACCGCCGCGTCGGCGTGGGCCGCGGCGGTGAGCCGTTCCGCCCCCTTCTGCGCCGCAGCGTGGACAGCTTCAGCGGACGCTGTCGCGTCATCGAGGCGGGCGGCGGCATAGGCGTCTGCCTCGTCCCGGCGAGCGCCGGCCTCCTGCATGACCGCCTGGGCAGCGTTCTGGGCCGCCTCGAGCTCTTCGGCGGCCTGCTGGCGTTCTGCGGCGGCGGCGGCGCGCACGTCGGCGGCCTCCTCCACCATCGCCGCGGCCTCGCTCTTCGCCCATGTGAGGATGCCCCTGGCCTCCTCACCCGTCTGTCGGAGCAGCGCCCGTGCCTGGGCCCGGGCGCGTGCCACGATGCCGTCCGCCTGCAGGACCGCCTCGCTACGCGCCCACTCAACGGCAGTCGGGACTCGAACGCGCCGGCCTGAAGGCGGGGTCGGCACGGCGGGCCCGAGTTCGGCGGTATCGGCGGTGTGCGTCGTCGCGTTCATGCAAGCGAGCCTCGGTTCGGTCGACCTATCTAGCTGTCCGCCGTCGACACCAGGAGCGGGTCACGGTGCCGTACCTCCGCCCGCGGCGGGGAATGGGCCTCGATCTCCACGGAGTCACTGTATTGACCGGTTGCGAACCGTGCATCGATCCTCGGCCCGGGTCAGGCCACGCGTTCGGCGAAGTCGTCCTCGCTGAAGGGGCCGACGACAGCGAGCACACGCTTGTTCCCGAAGACCTTGTCGGCCACCCGGCGGAGGTCGTCGTGGGTGACGGCCTCGGTGCGGGCGACGACCTCCTCGAAGGTGAGGACCTCGCCGTGAATGAGCTGGCCTCGCCCGATGCGGTTCATGCGGCCGGAGGGGTCCTCCAGCGAGAGGGCCAGGCTGCCCTTGATGTGGCCCTTGGCCACCGCCAGCTCCCGGTCGGTGATCGGGCCCGTGGCCAGCTTGTCCAGCTCGTCGTCGATAAGCGCCAGGACATCCTGGGCCCGCCCGGGCGCGGTGCCGGCGTAGACGGCCAGGACACCGCTCTCCAGGTAGGCGGCCCGGTAGGAGAACACCGAGTAGACCAGGCCCCGCTTCTCCCGGATCTCCTGGAACAGCCGGCTCGACATGCCCCCGCCCAGGATCTGGTTGAGGACCGAGAGGGCGAAACGGTCGTCGTCGCTGCGGTCGAGGGACCGCATACCCACCACGATGTGGGCCTGCTCGGTGCCGCGGTGCTGCACGATCAGCGGGCGCACCGGGGCCAGCGCCGGCCGCTCCCGGAGTGGTGCGGTCCCCGGTTTGGCCACGCAGCGCCGGTCGATGCCGGCGACCACACTGTCGTGGTCGAGGTTGCCGGAGGCGGCCACCACGATGCCCGGCGGCTTGTACCGGGTGGTGAAGTAGTTGGCGATCTGGTCGCGCGTCATGGCGGTGATCGTCGACCGCTCCCCGAGAACCTCCTTGCCCAGTGGATGGCCCGGGTAGAGAGCCTCGTGGAGCAGCTCGTGCACGAGGTCGGATGGCTCGTCCTCGTGCATGTTGATCTCTTCGAGGATGACCTGGCGCTCGGCCTCGATCTCCTCGGGCCGGAACGCCGGCGCCCACATGATGTCGGAGAGGATGTCGAGGCCGAGCTCGAGGTCCTCGTCGATCAGGCGGGTGTAGAAGGCGGTGTACTCCTTGGTGGTGAAGGCGTTCATGTCGCCCCCCACCGCCTCGATGTCCTCGGCGATGGAGTGGGCGCTGCGCTCCTCGGTGCCCTTGAACAGCAGGTGCTCGAGGAAGTGCGAGGCGCCGGCCTCCGGTGGGGTCTCGTCCCGGCTGCCGGCGTCGACCCAGAAGCCGACGGTCACCGAGTGCGCGTCAGGCATCGCCTCGGTGACCACCTGCATCCCGTTGTCGAGCGTGTCCGCCCGGATCGTGCCTCTGTTCCCCTGAGCTGCAGCCACTACCGGCGCCGGCGGTCCCGGTCGCGGTTGCGGCGGGGGGCGTCGGACTCGGGTCGGCCGCCGGCGGCCAGGTCGGCCGGGCCGAGGTCGCCGAACTTCTCCTTGGCCTGGGCCTCGAACTGGGCCTCGAAGGAGACGAACTCCCGACCTTCGCCCGCCTCGGACGCCGACGAGGCGTCCGCCGACCGGTCGGCCGAAGGCCTTGACCGGTCGGAGCCGGAGGAACGCCGGGCCGGAGGCCCGGCGTCGCTTTCGGCGGCGCCGGAGGCGTCGTCGCTGTCCCCGACAGGGGAGAGTGCCACCTTCCCCTGGGGGTCGATGTCGTCGACCCGCACGGTGATGTCGCTGCCCAGGCTGACGACATCCTCCACCCGCTCGACCCGCTTGCCGCGGCCCAGCTTGGAGATGTGGAGCAGGCCGTCCCGGCCGGGGAGGATGTTGACGAAGGCGCCGAACTTGGTGATGTTCACCACCTTGCCGGTGTAGACGTCGCCCACGTTGGCCCGGGGCGGGTCGAGGATCTGCTCGATGCGCTTCTGGGCCTCGGTGACGGCGGCGCCGTCCTTGGAGCCGATGGTGACGGTGCCGACCACGCCGTTGTCGTCGACATTGATGTCGGCGCCGGTCTCCTGCTGGATGGTGTTGATGACCTTGCCCTTCGGACCGATGACCTCGCCGATCTTGTCCATCGGGATCTCGAAGCTGATGATCTTCGGGGCGGTCTCGCGCACCTCGTCGCGGGGGGCGGCGATGGCCGAGTTCATGACTTCCAGCACCTGGAGGCGGGCGTCGCGGGCCTGGGTGAGGGCGGCGGCCAGCACGTCGGCGGGGATGCCGGCGATCTTGGTGTCGAGCTGGAGGGCGGTGACGAACTCCGCCGTGCCGGCCACCTTGAAGTCCATGTCGCCGAACGCGTCCTCGGCGCCCAGGATGTCGGTGAGGGTCGTGTACTTGCCCTCGGCGAACACCAGGCCCATGGCGATGCCGGCCACCGGCGCCTTGATGGGCACGCCGGCGTCCATCAGCGACAGGGTCGACCCGCACACCGACGCCATCGACGTGGAGCCGTTGGACGACATGCAGTCGGACACGGCCCGCAGGGTGTAGGGGAACTCCTCGACCGGCGGGACGACGGGCAGCAGGGCCCGCTCGGCCAGCAGGCCGTGGCCGATCTCCCGGCGCTTCGGCCCCCGCATGAACCCGGTCTCGCCGGTGGCGAAGGGGGCCATGTTGTAGTGGTGCATGTAGCGCTTGGTGTCGTCGATGCCGATGGTGTCGAGCATCTGCTCCATGCGGGGCATGCCCAGGGTGGCGACGGTGAGGACCTGGGTCTCACCCCGCTGGAACAGGCCGGAGCCGTGGGCGGTGGGGATGAGGCCTACCTCGGCCGACAGCGGCCGGATGTCCTTGGGGCCCCGGCCGTCGATGCGGGCGCCGTCCTCGACGATGCGCCGGCGGACGATCTTCTTCTGCAGCGACCGGACCGCGGCCTTGATCTGCTTCTCGGCGCCCTCGAACTCGGCGCCCAACTCGGCGATGATCGCGGCGGCGGCCTCGTCGGTGGCCGCGTTGCGCTCGGCCTTGGAGACGATCGAGGAAGCCTCGGTGACCGGGCCGGTGCCGACCTCGACCACCCGGTTCCAGATCTCGTCGGAGTAGTCGACCTGGGTCTCGAAGGTGATGGAGTCCTTACGGCCGAACTTGGCCACCAGCTCGTTCTGGAGGTCGATGGACTCCTTGATCGGGCCCTTGGCCGCCTCCAGGCCGGCGGCGATGACCTCCTCGGTCACCTTGGGCGCGCCATTCTCGTAGTACGTCCAGGCGTCCTCGGTGCCACCGGCCTCGACCATCATGATCGCCACGTCGCCGTCGTCGAGGGCACGACCGGCGACCACCAACTCGAAGGTCGACTCATCGCCCTCCTGGTAGGTGGGGTGGGGCACCCACGTGCCGTCGATGGTGAAGGCCATGCGCACCGCGCCGATGGGGCCCTCGAAGGGGATGCCCGAGAGCATCAGGGCGGCGGAGGCGCCGTTGATGGCCAGCACGTCGTGGGGGTTCTCCTGGTCGGCGCCCAGGATAGTGGCCACGATGTGGACCTCGTTGCGGAAGCCGTCGGGGAACGACGGGCGCAGGGGCCGGTCGATGAGGCGGCAGGTGAGGATGGCCTGGTCGGTGGCTCGGCCCTCCCGGCGGAAGAACGAGCCGGGGATCTTGCCGGCGGCATACATCCGCTCCTCGACGTCGACGGTGAGAGGGAAGAAGTCGACCCCCTCACGCACGCCCTTGGACGCGCAGGCGGTGGACAGGACGACAGTGTCGCCGATCCGGGCCACGACGGCGCCGTTGGCCAGCTGGGCCAGCTTGCCGGCCTCGAACGACAGGGTCTTGCCGGTGTCCGCGATGGGGCCCGACACGGAAATGCTTCTGGGCTGGCCTCCCGGGCCAGCTGCAGGTTCCGTCATGTGTTGCTCCTTTGTCATTTCCGACCCGAGGTCGGAGGTGGAGCAGGAGCGGCGACGGTCAGTTCCCAGTTGTCGGCCACCCGAACAGGTGGTGTCCGAGGAGCCGGCGACTGGCAGCTGACTCTTGCGCCGCCCTTGCCTGGTTTATGGGTGGAACTGAGCGAGCGGCCCGGAGGCCGCTCGAGGGAAGACTTTGTTACCGGCGGAGGCCGAGGCGGGCGATGAGCGCCCGGTAGCGCTCGACGTCGTTCTTGCGGACGTAGTCGAGCAGGCGACGCCGGCGGCCGACGAGCATGAGCAGGCCCCGCCGGCTGTGGTGGTCCTTCTTGTGCGACTTGAGGTGCTCGGTGAGGTGGTTGATGCGTTCCGTGAGGATTGCGACCTGCACCTCGGGCGAACCCGTGTCAGTCTCGTGGAGGCGGTACTCGCCGATCGTGGCTGCTTTGTCGGGCATTGCTGAATCGCTACCTCTAGATCTTCAGGATGGAATGATCTTCAGGATGGAATGATCACTGGACGCGCCTCAGCGGTCGCAAAGGCGCTGGGGCGATGGTACCAGCCCGGTACGGTCAGATCGTGCCCGAGGACCGCTTCCTGGTGGTGAGCCGCAGCTGCCGTATCCCGCTCGAGGAGCTGGAATGGCGGTTCAGCGCGTCCGGCGGGCCGGGCGGCCAGCACGCCAACACGTCGAACACCCGGGCCGAGGTCCGCTTCGACGTCGAGAGCTCGCCCTCCCTGGGGCCCCGCCAGCGGGCACGTCTGCTGGAGCGCGTGGGGTCCGTCGTGCGGGTGGTGGCCTCCGACGAGCGGTCGCAGACCCGCAACCGGGAGCTGGCCATGCAGCGCCTGGGCGCCCGCCTGGCCGAGGGGCTCCGAGTCGAGACGCCGAGGGTCGCCACCCGGCCCCGCCCGGCGGCCAAGCGGGCCAGGGTGGAGGACAAGCGCCGGCGGGGTGAGACGAAGCGACTGCGGGCCAAGCCGACGAGCGATTAGCAGTTGGGCGTCAGTACCCCAGCCGGTCCAACGACTTCGGCTGGCGCTGCCAGTCGGGGTCGACCTTGACCACCAGCTCGAGGTAAGCGCCCTCCCGCAACTGGGCCCGCGCCGCCTGGCCCACCTGCTTCAACACCGCACCGCCCTTACCGATGACGATGCCCTTCTGGGAGTCGCGTTCGACCACGATCTCCACCCGTATCCGGGGCCACTCGTACTCCGTGACCCGGCAGGCGATGGAGTGGGGCAGCTCGTCGCGCACCACCGCCAGCAGCTGCTCCCGCACGAGCTCGGCCACCCACACCTCGTCGGGCAGGTCGGTGACCATCTCCTCCGGGTAGTACTGCGGCCCATCCGGCAGGCGGCCGATGATCGCTTCCACCAGCGCGTCGACACCCTCGCCTGTCTTCGCCGAGATCGGGAAATACTCAGACAGGTCGAACACCGCCGCCCGGGTCAGCTGCAGGAGCACTTCGTCCCTGTCGGCGACGTCGACCTTGTTGACCACACAGATGGCGTCCCTCGGCACACGGCTGGCCACGAAGCGATCGCCCTTGCCGATCGGCGCCGTGGCGTCGATCAAGAAACAGACGACGTCAACCCCAGAGGATGCCGCCTCGGCCGTGGCGTTCAGCCGCTCCCCCATCGTCGTGCGGGGCTTGTGAATGCCGGGCGTGTCGACGAAGACGACCTGGGCGTCGGGCCGGGTCAGCACGCCACGGATCTCGGTGCGGGTCGTCTGGGGCGACGCAGCGACGATGCTGACCTTCTCCCCGAGGATGGCGTTCAGCAGGGTCGACTTCCCCACGTTGGGGCGGCCGACGAGCGTGGCGAAGCCGGACTTCACTCCCGTTCAGAGACCGGTTCGAGCTTGCTGATGCGGACCCGGCCGATGCGCCGGCCCTGCACCCGCTCGGCCCGGAGGCGCCGGCCGTCGTAGTCCACCGTCTCGCCCTCGGCCGGGACGTGGCCGAGGAGGTAGTAGACGAGCCCACCGACGGTGTCGTAGTCGCCTTCGGGGAACTCGGCTTCGAGGAGGTCGTTGAGCTCGTCGATCGGCATGCGGGCGTTGACCCGCACGTCGCCACCCGGCAGGGGCTCGATCGGGGGCTCCTCCACGTCGTACTCGTCGACGATCTCTCCCACCAGCTCCTCGATGAGGTCTTCGAGGGTAACCAGGCCGGCGGTGCCGCCGTGCTCGTCGACCACGATGGCCATGTGGCTCTTCTGCTTCTGCATCTCCGGCAGGAGCTCGGCCACCCGCTTGGTCTCGGGCACGAAGTTGGCGGTGCGGACGAGCTCTCGCACCTGGGCGTCGCCCCGCTTGTCGCGCACGGCCCGCATCAGGTCCTTGGCGTAGAGCAGGCCGTTGATGTCGTCGATGCCCTGGTCGTAGACCGGGATGCGGCTGTAGCCGGCGGCCATGACGACCTCCATGGCGTCGTTCACCGTGGCCCGGGCCTCGATGGCCACCATGTCCGGCCGGGGGATCATCACCTCCCGCACGACGGTGTCGCCGAACTCGATGATCGAGTGGATGAGCTGGCGCTCCTCGCGCTCGATGACCTCTTCGGCGACGGCGACGTCGGCCAGGGCCAGCAGCTCCTGTTCGGAGACGTACGGGCCCTCCTTCAAACCCTTGCCCGGGACGATGATGTTGGTCAGCCCGATGAGCGCTTTGGCCAGGAGACGGATCGGCGGGAAGCCCACGAGGGCCGACACGAGCGGCGCGGTCAGGAGGGCGGCGCGTTCGGGGTGCTGGACGGCGAAGGTCTTGGGGAGCGACTCCGCGAACACGAACACCACGACGACTTCCAACGCCGTGGCCACGGCCACGCCCACCGGCCCGAACATGCGCTCGGCCACCACACCGACGAGGGTGGCGGCCACCAGGTGGCAGAGCAGGACCAGGAGCAGGATGGGGTTGAGGAACCGCTCCGGGTGCTCGACGAGGCGGACGAGGGCGTTGGCGCCCCGGCGCTTCTCCTCGAGAAGGGTGAAGGCCTTGACGCGGTTGGTCCGAGTCAGGCTCGTCTCGGCCATGGCCAGCACGGCGGCTGCGCTGATCAGGGCGAGGACCGCCGCCAGGATCAACGCCTCGGCGGTATTCATGGTTTGTGGAACTGCTCCAAGAGTTCCCGCTCCCGCTGTTCCATGGCCTCCGCCTCCTCGTTGTCGACATGGTCCATGCCCAGGATGTGCAGGATCCCGTGCACCACCAGAAGGGCCATCTCGTCGTCGTAGTTGCCCGCATGGTTCGGGGCGTTGCGAGCCGCCACCGCCGGGCAGACCACCACGTCGCCCAGCACGTTCGGCGGATCGCTGTTCTCGAGATCCACGCCGGCGCCGGGCCCTAGGGAGTCGGGCGACCGCCCGCCCTCCACCACGTCGTCGTCGTCGATGGGAAAGGCGAGCACGTCGGTGGGGCCGTCCTTGCCGAGGAAGCGCTTGTTCAGCTCGGCCATGGCCACCTCGTCGACGAAGAGCATCGACAGCTCCGAGTCCGGCTTGACGCCCTGGGCCGCCAGGACCGATTTGGCCAGCTTGACCAGGCGCATGGCGTCGACCGGCTCGGCGGACTGCTCGTCGGCGGCGAAGACCTCTAGTGGCATCAGGAGGGCGCTGCCCGTTCGTAGGCGTCGACGATCTGTTGGACGATGCGATGTCGGACCACGTCCTTCGACGACAGGTGCACGAACGACAGGCCCTCGATCCCGGTGAGGATCTGCTCCAGACCGAGGAGGCCGCTGCGACCGGCCTGGAGGTCGACCTGGGTGACGTCGCCGGTGACGACGGCTTTGGAGCCGAAGCCGATCCGGGTGAGGAACATCTTCATCTGCTCGGGCGTGGTGTTCTGGGCCTCGTCGAGGATGAGGAAGCTGTCGTTCAGCGTGCGGCCCCGCATGTAGGCCAGCGGCGCCACCTCGATGGTCTCCCCCTCCAGCATCCGCTTCGCCCCCTCGGGGCCGAGCATGTCGTAGAGGGCGTCGTAGAGGGGGCGCAGGTAGGGGTCGACCTTGGCCAGCACGTCGCCGGGCAGGAAGCCGAGGCGCTCGCCGGCCTCGACCGCCGGCCGGGTGAGGATGATGCGGTTGACCGTGTGGGTCTGGAGGGCCTGCACGGCCAGGGCCACGGCCAGGTAGGACTTGCCGGTGCCGGCGGGGCCGATGCCGAAGGTGACGGTGCTGTTGGCGATGGCGTCGACGTAGCGGCGCTGGCCGCTCGTCTTGGGGCGGACGGTGCGGCCCCGGGATGAGCGCAGGACCTCGGCGGCCAGCACCTCGGAGGGCCGCTCGCTGGCCTTGACCATGTCGATGGTGCGGCCGATGTCGGCGGCGTCGAGGCGCTGGCCCCGCTGCAGCAGCACGACGAGCTCCTCGAAGAGGTGGCCGACCTGGTCGGCGTTGTCCCCGCTGATGCTGATCTCGTTGCCCCGCACGAGGATCTCGGCGCCGCCGAACGCCTTCTCGATGAGGCGCAGCAACTCGTCGCGCTGGCCCAGGAGATCCACCATCAGGTGGTTGCCGGGCACGAGGATCTTGATCTGGGTCGGGGACACGGCGGCGTTCACTTCTCAGGCTACCCGGGAAGGGCGGCCGGCAGGCGCACTATCCGGGCGGCCAGTCCATCGGGCGCCCACCGACGAGGTGCATGTGCAGGTGGGCGACGGAGTTCTGGGCGTCCTCGCCGACGTTGAACACCAGGCGGTAGCCCCGTTCGGAGAGGCCCTCTCGGCGGGCGACGGCCTGGGCCGTGTCCATCATCTCGGCCAGGACGTCGGCGTGGGTGGCCTCGACGGTGTCGGCCGACACGATGTGCTCACGGGGCACGATCAGCACGTGGACGGGCAGCGCCGGCTTGATGTCCCGGAAGGCGTAGGTGCGCTCCGTCGAGGCGACCTCGTCCGACGGCAGGTCGCCGGCGACGATGCGGCAGAAGATGCACTCGCTCATGCTGTTTTCCCTGGTCGCTGTGCGCTCGCGCCCGCCGGCGAGCCTACGCTGCGCTTCGGCAGGAGGGCGGAGCCGGCTCGACGTGCTCGCTCGGTGCGGCCACGCTAGCGGGGTGACGGACGGCGCCGGCGACCTGGAGCGGTGGGCGGCCGACGCCCGGGCCCGGGAGGCGGCCGACGCCCGGGTACGGGAGCGGTGGCTGCGGGCTCAGGCCGAGGAGGAGTCGAGCATGGCCGGCGTGCTGCTGGCCCTGGCCGAGCGCCGGGAGACCGTGCTGGTGACCACGGTGGCGGGCCGGCGCCACCGGGGCGTCGTGGCCGGCGTGGGTGTGGACTTCGCCGCCCTGCAGGCGTCCGCCGGCGGCACGACGCTGGTTGCGTTCGCCGCTCTCGGCGACGTGCGGGTGGTGGAGGGGGGCGGGCGGTCCACGCCGACGACCGGCGGGGGCTCGGTCGAGCTGGGCGTGCGCCTGGGCGAGGTGCTGGCCCAGGCCGCCGGGCAGCGGCCGAGGATCTCGGCCCAGGCCGGCGCCGCCGCGGTCGTGGGCGACCTGCGGGCCGTCGGCGGCGACGTGCTCACCGTACGGGCCGACGGCGGGGGAGGGGCGGTCTACGTGCCGTTGGCCTCGATCTCCGAAGTCTCCTTCTTGGCCTCCGGGTAGAGGTGCTCGAGGTCACCGGGGGTGATCCGCGACGCCTTGATGAAGGCCTCGACCTCGGCCTCCTGCAAGCGGATGACGCGACCGAACTTGTACGCCGGGAGCTCGCTCTCGTCGATAAGGCGATAGAGGGTGCGGACGGTTACCCCCAACCGGCGAGCTGCTTCACCGGTGCTCATCCAGCGGATGTCATCGTCTGCCATGCCCGCATGATAGCCGGAGTCGTCGTCCCTTGTAGTTCCTCATGAGATCTCATGCGTACATAGTACGGGGGGCGGTTTCCCACACTTTCTCCACCACAAATCCAGAGCTTATCCCCTTGTGTTCTTCCACGTCCTTTCATATTCTCGTGTCCGCTGGGCACCAACGGTGTCGGGCGACGGGGGCGAAAGGCGGAGGCGACGGCGTGGCGGAGCGGGTTGGGACGATCTCTCGACGAAGGGCGACCCCGCCCGGCGGCGAGGCCCCGGAGGCGCCGGCCCGGGTCGTCCGCCGCCGCCGTGGCCTACCCGGGAGCCGGGCCGTCGTGGGCGGGCTGTTGGTCGCCGCCGCCGCCGTCGGACTGTTCGCGGCGGCCACCCGGTCTGCCGGTGGTCCCACCCACTCCTACGTCGTCGCCCGGGCCGACCTCGCCGCCGGCACCCGGCTGCAGGCGTCCGACCTCGAGCTGGTGCCCATGGAGCTGGCGCCGGCGGTGCGAGGGCGGGTGTTCGACAGCGCCCAGCCGCTGGTCGGCGCCACCCTGGTGTCGCCCCTCGGTGCCGGCGAGCTGGTGCAGTCCAGCGCCGTCGTGGCCCGCAAGGCGGACTCCGCCAGCCGCGAGCTGTCCTTCATCCTGGAACGGGGGCGGGTGGGCACCGGCATCAAGCAGGGCGAGCGGGCCGACCTCCTCGCCACCTATGGCACCGGCAACGATGCGTTCACCACCGTCGTCGTGCGCCAGGCGCTGCTGGTCGCCATCGAACGGCCCCGGAGCGCAACCGGGGACGGCGGCCCCACCACCGTGACCGTTGCCGTGGACGACCCCGGCGACGCCCTGGCCCTGGCCCACGCCCTCCAGCTCGGCAAGGTCACGCTCGTCCGCTCGACGGGCGCGCCGCCGCTGCCCGGCGTGCCGCCGACCTATCGGGTCGGCCGGAGCTGATGGCGCCCGAGCGCTACGTCGTCCTCGGACTGGCGCCGGCCCGCTCCGGCTGGTTCCGCAACGTCGGCCTGTGGGCCAACAGCGGTGCTCTGCCCGCGGAGTTCGTCCGCTGCATCTCGGCCGAGGAGGTGCGGGCCCGGCTGGCCTCCGGCCGGGCGTTCTCCGCCCTGGTCGCCGACGCCGGCCTTCCTTCCGTCGACCGCGACCTGGTGGCCGCAGCTCGGTCGGCGGGATGTGCGGTGCTGGTCGTCGACGACGGCCGGGCGACGCGGGACTGGCTGGAGCTCGGCGCCGCCCGTGTCCTGGCGCCGGCGTTCGGGCGTGACGAGCTGGTGGCCGCCCTCACCTCGTGCGCCCACCCGGTGCGCCGGGGCGAGGTCGACCCGTCCGACCTGCTCACCCGGCCGGCGCCGGCGGCATGGCGGGGCTCGGTGGCTGCCGTCACCGGATCGGGGGGCACGGGGGTGTCGACCCTGGCCATCGCCCTGGCCCAGACCATGGCCGACGACGTGCGCCACGGCGGCATGGTCCTCCTGGCCGACCTCCGGCTGCGGGCCGAGCAGGCGGTCCTCCACGACGCCGGTGACGTCCTGCCTTGCGTCCAGGAACTGGTGGAGGCCCACCGCTCGGGCCAGCCCACCGCCGACGACGTCCGCGGTCTCGCCTTCTCCATCCCCGAGCGCCGCTACCACCTGCTCCTCGGGCTCCGCCGCTCCCGCCACTGGCCGGCCATCCGCCCCCAGGCGTTCGAGGCCGCCTTCGACGCCGTTCGCCGGGCTTGGGGAGTGGTGGTGTGCGACATCGACGCCGATCTGGAAGGCGAGAACGACGCCGGCTCCATCGACATCGAGGAGCGCAACGTGATGGCCCGGACGGCGGCGGGGCAGGCCGACGTGGTGTTCGTCGTCGGGCTGCCCGAGCTCAAGGGGATCCACTCCATGGTGCGCGTGCTGGAGGAGGCGGTGGCCTTCGGCGTCGACCCCGCCCGCATCGTGCCGGTCATCAACAAGGCGCCCCGCCCGGCTCGGGCCCGGGCCGGCCTGGCCGCGGTGGTGGCCGAGCTCACCGCCCCCTTCGCCGGCGGCCGGCTGATGAACCCCATCCACGTCCCAGAGCGCCACAACGTCGAGGCCGACGTCCACGACGGCGCCCGGCTCCCCGCCGGCCTGGGCACGCCGATGGCCGGCGCCTTCAGGGCCCTGCTGGACCGCCCCCGAAAGGACCCTGTGGCCACCGCGCCGGAGCCGGTGAGGCCCGGCACCCTCGGCCAATGGACCGAGGAGGCGCTCGGATGAACGAGCTCTCACCCCTCCAGGACATCGAACGCCGGGTCCAGCTGCGGGCCAAGGAGATATCTCTCGACATGGCCGGCGAGGGCGGCGGGGCCAAGCTCCGCTCGCTCATCGGCGAGGAGGTCGCTGGCCTGGTCCCACGGCTACAAGCGCGGCCTGCGGGCCTTCGACCTGGCCGATCCCGACATCGTCGCCGAGCGCGCCTACCGCAACCTCGCCGGGTACGGCCCCCTGGACCTGCTGGGCGACGACGACGTCTGGGAGATCATGGTGGACAGCCCGCACGGCGCACTCCGTCGAATCGTGAGACCGGCGCTTCCAGCGCGAGCCTTCCTCGAGCCCGATCCAGCTGGGCCTGGTGAAGGCGCTCAGCCAGGCCATGGTCGCGACGAAGTGCCGGCGTGGCCCGACGCGTACAAGCGGGCCTGCGGGAGTCGACGAGGAGTGCCGGATATGGTCGGCAAGAACGAGTTGTGGCGCGAGGCTACCCAACCGGCGGGTCCCCCCGGTCATGTGGTACCGATACGGTCACCGTCCCCGTGCAGGTCGCCCCCGAGGCGTCCGTGCCCGTGAAGGAGATCCGGTAGACGCGACCGTCACCTCCGCCGCTGCGCTCGGCGCGCAGCTGGACCTGATCGGATTCGAGCCCGGCGACTACATCGGGAACGGTGTTCCCGTCGCCTGCGGCATTCACTGGTTCGTTCTGCGTCACCCCCGTGACGGTGATCGACGCCGAGTCACCATGAGGCTCGGTCAGTCCGGAAAGTGTCACCGTCTGGAGCTTGCCGTTGGGGGGCCAGAGGACGCCGGGGCTGGCCACGACACCTGAGCAATCCGGAGCTCGCGCGCCGAGGGTGATGACACGGATCCAATCCCCGGGCTGGGCCACGGTCATGCCAACGACGATGGTGTTGCCGCTGACCGTATATCCCTCACTGGTCACTCCGCCCGCGCCGCGATTCGGGGCACCGGGCCCCAGGTCCAGGCCTCGAGCGGGAAAAGGAGCACCAGGATATGTCGTCCCGTTCGATCCAAGCAGGGGGCTGCTCGCCACCTCGAGGGCCCCTTCGGAATCGGACATCACACCAAGGACCGGACCGTCGAAAGTCCAGGTCCTGTTGAAGTCAGCGGTCCCTGGCGATCCGTCGGGAACGTTGAGGAAGATCATGTGGCTATCAACGACGGTGCCGGCAGGGATGACGCCATTGTCGACGGTCAGAGGCAATGAGAGGAGTACGCCTTGCCGCTCGGTGAAGCCCTGCTGGTGGTCGTTGGTGGCGCCCGGGGGGACATCGTTGACGTTTGAATCCAACACGGATACGGGCGCGGCGATGACGTCCGGCCCCCCTGTCAACGCGGCCTGTGCCGGCCACCCCCAAGCAGAGAGTGCCGCACACACGGACAACGCGGTGGCCAGTGGAACAGGATTGCGCCTCGATATAGGCCGTGTCACGCGATCTACCCCCCCGTGTAAGTGACTGCGGGCCCGCTGGCGCGGACACCGCGGAACCGTCGCTCATGGGGCTGCAAGATCGCTTGCGATTCTCTGCAAGCGCGCCGTTATGCCTGCATGTAGCCTTAGCAGCACAGTGAGAATCGAGTATGGGATTCTCGGACCGCTTCAAGTGCGGCGCGACGGCGAGCTCGTCGTACTGGCCGGTGACCGGCAGCGAGTGCTGCTCGGTCGGTTGCTCGTCGCCGATGGCCGAGCGGTTCCGATCGATGTGCTGATCGACGATCTCTGGTCCGGCTCCCCTCCTCCTCGGGCCGACTCGACGCTGCAAAGCCACATCTCGGCGCTCCGCCGTGCCATCGGTTCCGACCAGATCGAGCGCCTGGGTCGTAGCTATCGCCTGACGCTTACTGGTGACCAGCTCGATGTCGGCTGCGCCGAGGAGGATCTGGCTGCGGCCCGTCTCCGGCTCGACTCGGGTGATCCACCTGAAGCGATCGAAGCCGTCGAACGAGCTCTCGGCCGATGGCGTGGTTCGCCTCTCGCCGACGTTGCCTCGCATGCCTGGGCCGCACCGGAGATGGCTCGGTGCGAGGAGCTCCGGGTTCAGTGCCTTGAAACGTGGCTCGACGCCCATCTGAGCGCGGGGCGTTCGGATGCCGTCGTCGCCCAGGCCGAGGCCGCCGTGGCGGAGTACCCGTTGCGGGAACGGCTCTGGGCTCAACTGATGATGGGCCAGTACCGCTCCGGGCGACAGGCGGACGCGCTCCGGGCCTATCAACGGCTCCGGCTGCTACTGGCTCAGCAAGTGGGGCTGGAGCCCAGTCCAGAACTGGTGGCACTCGAGCGGGCCATTCTGCAGCAGGATCCGTCCCTGAATGCCCTGCCTCCGCAGTCCGGTTCGGAGAGCGTCAAGGATCACTTCCGGCCGGCGGATGGCGGCGCGCGGCCCGTTGCCATCGAGGCGGGCGGAACAGAGGCAGCGGAAGGGGCTGGCCGTCCGGGGCCGACGGATGAAACCAGGAGCAGCATGACCACGACCCGCGGCGAGGAGGAAACGGCTCCCCCTCCGCCCCCCACGCCATACGGGGCGGCGCCACCACCCCCGACGAGGTGGCGGCCAAGCGTCGTGGTCTCCGCAGCTGCGATGCTGCTCGCCGGCGGGGCGCTCCTGGCTGGCGCGCTCTCCGGCTCCGACGCCGGGCCCTCCGATGCTCCGTCTCTCTCCAGTGACGGAGACCCCACCGCCACCGAGAGGGACCCGGGCGCACCTCCGGCCGAAGCCACAGGCCCGCAGGTTGTCGCCACCGGGGCGGCGCTGAATGGACGGGCCTGGAGCCTCGAGGCGAGGCGAACTCCAGAAGGGCAGATCTGCACTCGGCTGAGCATCGACGGCAATCCGTTCAACGAGAACTGCGACCCACCACCGCAGGGGACGTCGTTCGGACCCGTACGAGTTCGCGGCATGACGCAACCGGAGCTCGCCTACGTCTCATGGACGGTTGTGTCCGAGCAGACCGCACGGGCGGAAGCGACGACCCTCGACGGCGACGATGCCGGTCCTCCTCCTCTGCTCACGGAACCGACCTTCGGAGCCCGGTACGTCGTGTCGTATGCACCGCGCTTGGTTCCCATCCGACTCACCGCCTATGACCGAGCCGGTGCGGTGATCGGCGAGACCGAGGTTCCGCCGATCCGTCCGCCTCCGGCTCGCTGACAGAGACCGGCCTTACCCGGTTACGGGAGGGGGAAGCGCTAGGGAGTCATTTTCAAATCCAACGCAACGGCGCCTCGATCCTTTTGAGGGACCATCCTGATCGAGGCGGAGCACAAGCTGACCGTCTCTAGCCGCACCATCGGCGAGTTCATCGCCCGGTGCAGGAACTCCATCGCCGATTGGCGGAGACTCCACTGCGTCGAGTCCAGCTGCAGTCTGGTATCACGCACCTGAGCGTCGAGGAGGGCTTGGCCGTCGGGGCCGTTGCCAATGATGCAGAGCGGGGCCACGTTGTTGATGTCGACTGCGTCGAGAGGGTGGAACGGGATCCGGGCGATAGCCGCGGCGGCAAAGGCCGCGTTCAGGCAAGAGTGCATCCAGGCAACCTCCTCGTGCTCGTGCAGCGGGTTCTGCACCTTGTCCCGGCGGCACGTCGGATAGGGCGAGAAGAGCGGGGTTCGGACGAGGGCGGTCTCGTCGACGCTGACCGCGAACCGCGCCACCTCGACGGAACTGCCCATTGGGAGGGGCGAAGTCGTGCATTCCACGGTGATCGAACCGTCGGGACGTATCCGATGAGGGTCGCAGGAGGCGCCGGCGAGGGGCGTGGTGGTACGAAGAGTGGTCCCGCGCGCGAAGTCGATCGCCACGCGAGTTGTCCACCCAGGGTTATGTTTCGCGTTCTCCACCTTGACGGCGTAGACGACCTCACTCGAGCCTGGCACCTCGAACGGAGCAATCGTGACCGCCGCGGCGTCGACAGGTACGCGCCCGGCGGCCAGGTCTCTCGGGTCGGCCTGGCTGTCGCCGATGTCCTTGATCAGATCCATCTCCCGCGACAGCGTCGTCGTTTTCGGCTCCAGCACAGGCGTCAGCCACAAGGAGACGTTGTTCGCCGGGACCGGGTCCACAGCACGTTCGGCCTGCGTCACCGTCGCCTTCGCGCCGATGATCGTGTTCACCGGCGCCACCACGTTGACCGCGATCGTGATGATGGCGCGCTGGGAGTCCGCCAGCGCACCGATGGCGCACCGTACGAGCCCGTTCCCACCGACGGCAGGGTTTGTGCACGAGCCGCGATCCGTGGCCACGCTGGCGAATGTGGTTCCGGGCTGGATGGTGTTGGTGAACGTGACGTTGGATGCATCGCCGGGGCCACCGTTGCCGACCACGACCACGTATGTCAGCGTGTCTCCAGGGGCGACGCGATGCGCATCACGCAGCACGTCCATGGCGACGTCGGCACGGGGCAACTTCGCTGCGTCCGTCCCGGCGACGAGCACCTCGGCCGTCTGGGTGTTGTTGCTGAGGTCGGCGTCGTCGGCCGTCGACTGGACCAGGGCGGTGTTGCTGAGCATGCCCGTGGCGGCTGTCACCTTGGCCGTGAAGACGAGCGACGCGCTGCTGTTCACGCGAAGGTTGTTCAGGTTGCAAGTGATGCGGCCGGTGGCGTCGACCGGGGGCGTGGCGCACTTCAGCCCTGGGGATGTCGCGGTGGTGTCGAGCGCCTGGAAGGTTGCGCCTCGGGGCAGCGTGTCGACGACGTCGATCTTGCTGGCGGTCGAAGGCCCGTTGTTCACCACGTCAACCGTGTATCGAACGGTCTCACCGGTCGACGCGCTGGCACTCGACGCCGACAGGCTGAGGGCCAGGTCGGCGTGCTGCCGTGTCACCTGAACTGGCGCGTTGGCGCGGTTGTTCGAGGGATCCGGGTCGTCGGTGTCCGAGCGCGCCTGCCCTAGACCGAGCACACCGCCACCCGGGGTGACGGTGCGGACGGTCAGCGCGAACGTCGCCGTGCCGTTCCTCGCCAGCCGACCCAGCTGGCATATGACGATGCTATTGGCATTCGGGGCCTTGCACGTGCCCTGGCTCGAGTCGGAACTGACAAACGTCGTTCCCGCCGGGACCGCCTGCGCCGCCTTCGCCTTGGCCGCCGGATTCGGCCCGGCGTTGGCGACCGTCATGGTGAACGTGACATTGGAGGCCGACATCACCGCTGTGGACGACGCCGTGAGCGCCACCGAGAGGTCGGCGCTTGCGGTCTGCGCCTCTGCCGGCGCCCCCGTCCCCAGCAAGGCAGCGATGACCACGAACGGAACGAGGCGCGTCGCCCGAAGACCCGCTCCCCGAGCACCGGCGACGCCAGAAGATTTGCCACGATGCATTCCCTCCACCCCCCGATCGCGGCCCACGCCGTCGCGAGCCGCTCACCGACTGTCGTTCGGAGCGTTGCAAGATCACTTGCGGTTCGCTGCAAGCCCGCTGGAAGCCGCCCGTTGGCTCCCGGCGTCCCCGCCGTCCTCTTGCTGCTTGCGTGGATCGGCTTCCCGGGTTGCCCCGCGGTGGTGAACATCATCGGTCTCTGACCGCTCCCCAAACGAACCCCGCTGCCCTCTTACGGCCATCCAGCCGTGATGACCCAGGCGGAGGCAACAGCGAACACCAGTTTCCACTTGCGCTGTTTCACAGCCTTTCATTACTCTCCCCTCGACAGCGCTGGCGCGACGAGCGCGGCAGCGACCGGCGGAGCAGGCGGAGGATGCGGTGGGGGGCAGGGCGGAGGTCCGAGGGGCGGTTGGCGGTCGACGCCGTCGTAGGACGGCGACGCACCCATGACCGTCGACCACGCCTCCCCGCTCCAGGAGATCGAGCGCCGGGTCCAGCTGCGGGCCAAGGAAACCGCGCTCGACCTGGCGGGCGACGGAGGGCGAGCCAAGCTGCGGTCGCTGATCGCCGAGGAGGTGGCAGCCTGGTCCGACGGCTACAAGCGGGGGCTGCGAGCCTTCGATCTGGCCGACCCCGACGTCGTCGCCGAGCGGGCCTACCGGAACCTCGCCGGCTACGGGCCCTTAGAGTCTCTCCTTACAGATGATGATGTTTGGGAGATTATGGTCAACTCTCCCGATCAAATCTTCGTGAAGCGCCATCGCGGCACCAGCGGCTACCACGACGAGGCGTTCAACGACGACGACCACGTCGTCCGCACGCTGACCAAGATCCTCGACGAGGCCGCCGGCTCGCACCGCAAGCTCGATCCGGCCGAGGGATTGCAGGACGCCCAGCTCGACACCGGGGCCCGGCTGCACATCGTCCATGGCGACGTCGGTCGCGACGGCCACGTGCTGGTGAACATCAGGAAGTTCACCGGCGTTGCCTACCGGTCACTGGACGAGCTCGTCGACCGGGACATGCTCGACACCCGGGTGGCCACCTTCCTACGGGCCTGCGTGCGGGCCCGGCTGTCGATCGTCTTCTCCGGCTCCCCCGGTTGCGGCAAGACCACGCTGCTGTCGTGCTGCGCCGCCGAGCTGGACCCCACGCTGCGGGTGGTCGTCGCCGAGGAGGTCTTCGAAGCGGACCTCCCGCTGCCGAACGTGGCCAGCATGCAGACCCGCCCGGCCAGGCCCGACCGGCGTGAGGTGGACCTGCGCCGGCTGGTCTCGGGCTTCCTGCGCATGGCGCCCGACATCGCCGTCGTCGGCGAGGTGCGGGACAAAGAGGCAATGCCGCTTCTCTTGACGCTGAGCTCGGGGGTGAAGGGCTACACCACGATCCACGCCGGCTCCGCCCGCCAGGCCCTCACCCGCCTGCGCTTCATCTGCCAGCTCTCCGACACGGCGAACGAGCTGCCGATGACGGCCCTCAGCTCGCTGGTGAGCGAGGCCGTCGACGTCGTCGTCCATTGCAGCCGGGTGGGCGGCAGCCCGCGGGTCAGCGAGGTCATCGCCGTCGAAGAGCCCCAGACCGGGCCGGACGCCGTGCAGTTCACCGCCACCGAGCTGTTCGGCCGTCCCCGGCCCGACGAGGGACTGACGTGGAGTGGGAACCTACCCATCCGCGCCGCCCGGGCCCTCGGGGAAGCCGGCTACGACGTGCGTGAGCTGCTCGACGGTGGGGGCAAGCGGGTCCGCACCGTGCGAGCCGTGGCCGGCAACGGCAACGGCAACGGCGAGGCGCCGGCGCCGGCCCGGACCAGGGCCCCACGCCGGCGGGCGACCACGTGAGCCCGCCGCTGGCCCTGGTGGTGGCGCTGGCCGGCGCCTACGGGGTGTTCCTCCTCTACACCGCGTTGGCCTTCGGCTGGCGGGGCCTTGGCGTGGGCGACGGCCGCATCCGCTCGCAGACGCACCTGCGGGCCAACACCCGGCAGTGGCTGGCCCAGGCCGGCCTGGAAGGGGTCAGCCCCGGCGAGTTCCTGACGGTGATGGCCGTCCTGTTCCTTGTCGGCGCCGGCCTCACCTTCGCCGTGCTGGGCGCCCCTCTGCCCGGCCTGGCCGTCGGTGCCTTCGCCGCCACCTACCCGGTGGCGTCGTACCGGGCCCGGCGCCAGCAGCGGCGGGCCCGAGCAGCCGAGAGCTGGCCAAGGATGATCGAGGAGATCGCCCTGCTCGCCGGGTCGCTGGGCCGGTCCGTCCCCCAGGCGCTGTTCGAGGTCGGAAGGGGCGCGCCCGAGGAGATGCGGCCGGCGTTCGAGGCCGCCCACCGGCAGTGGCTGATCAGCACCGACTTCGAGCGGAGCGTCGCCGTGCTGAAGGCGGGCCTGGCCGACGCCACCGCGGATGCCGCCTGCGAGACCCTGCTCGTCGCCCACGAGGTCGGGGGGACCGACGTGCAGCGCCGGCTCGCCGCCCTGGTGGAGGACCGGGTGGCCGACCTCCAGGGCCGCAAGGACGCCCGCGCCCGCCAGGCCGGCGCCCGCTTCGCCCGCCGCTTCGTCCTGCTCGTCCCCGTCGGCATGGCCCTCGTCGGCCTGTCGATCTCCGGTGGCCGCAACGCCTACCGGTCCGCCGAGGGCCAGCTCGCCGCCTTGGCCGCCATCGGCATGGTCGTCGCCTGCTGGCTGTGGTCGGCCCGGATCATGCGGCTGCCGGAGGAGGAGCGGGTATTCCATGGGTGACGTCGACCGGGTACGGCTGGCGGTCCTGTGCGGGCTGGCGCTCTGGGGCGGGATGACGCTCGTCCTGTCGCAGTTCCGCTGGTTCTCCCGGCCACCGCTGGTCGAGCGCCTGCGCCCGTACAGCCCCGCGGGCATGGGCACCCCCAACCGCCGGGGCACCATCCTGTCGGTCGAGTCGTTCCGCGATGTGGTCCGGCCGCTGTGCCGCTCCCTCGGCGAGCGCGTGGCCAAGCTCTTCGGCGTCAGCGAGGAGCTCGGCATCCGCCTCGAACGCATCCACTCCACCGACGATGTCACCGGGTTCCGGGTCCGCCAGGTGGGCTGGGCCCTGGCCGGCTTCGGGACCGGCGCCCTGCTGGCCGTCGCCCTGCGGCCGCCGGTACCGATCGCCCTCCTGTTCATCCTGAGCGGGCCGCTGCTCGGCTTCCTCGTCCCCGAACAGCAGGTCGCGTCGGCGTCGGACGCCTGGCGCCGACGGCTCAACCTCGAGCTCCCGGTGGTGGCCGAGCAGCTGGCCATGCTCCTGTCGGCCGGCTATTCCCTCGGTGCCGCCCTCAACCGCCTCGCCGCTCGGGGCGGCGGCAACGTGTCACGGGACCTGGCCCGGGTGTGCGGTCGCATCCGCCAGGGCCTGACCGAGATCGAGGCCCTACGTGAGTGGGCCGAAGTGGCCGACGTCGAGGGCCTCAACCGCCTCCTCCCCATCCTCGGCCTCAACCGGGAGGCGTCGGACCTCGGGCGCCTCATCTCCGAGGAGGCCCGTTCCATCCGCAAGGACACCCAGCGCCGCTTGATCGAGACGGCCGAGCGCCGCGCCCAGCAGGTGTGGATCCCCGTCACGGTGGCCGCCTTGGTCCCCGGGGTCATCTTCCTCGCCGTCCCCTTCATGGAGGCACTCCGCCTCTTCTCAGCAGCATGACGATTGAAAGGAGCAGTTGATGGACACCGCACTGCGGGCCTACGTCTGGGCCCGGACCGTCGCCGTCGCCCTTCGCCGGGACCAAAGGGGCGAGGGAGTCATCTCCACCGCCATGGCGGCTGCTCCGCAGTAACGGCTTCCCCCTTGAGGGGTACAGGTCTCAAGTCGCCTCCGCGCGACCGGCATGGTTGGGCATGCCATGAAACGACGTGCCGGTATCTACGCCCGGATCTCCAAGGACCGCAAGGGCGACAAGCTCGGGGTGGAGCGCCAGGAGGCTGAATGCCGGAAACTGGCCGGCGAGATGGGCTGGGACGTGGTCGACCTCTACATCGACGACGACCTATCGGCCTACTCCCGCAAGCGACGGCCGGGCTGGGAGCGGCTCCTTTCCGACATGGAGAGTCGGGCGATCGACGCCGTTCTCGCCCTCCACCCGGATCGATTCGCCAGGAACCTCCGGGATCTCGAAGACCTGATCGACGCAGTGGAGTCGACGCGCTGCCTAATCAAGACCGTCCACTTCGATCACTACGACCTGGCCACCCGGAGTGGGCGCATGATCGCTCGGGTCATCAGCGTCGTGGCCAGGGAGGAAAGCGAAGCCAAGGCGGAGCGATACTGCGACAAGCACGCGGACCTGGCCCGACTGGGGCGTTGGAAGGGCGGTCCCAGGCCGTACGGCTACGACGTCGCTCGTGACCTCATGGATAAGCCCATAGGCGACGGTCGGCTCGTCATCGTCCCCGAGGAAGCTGCCGTCATCAGGGACGCCGTGCAACGAGCCCTTGCTGGGGAGACGCTGTACTCGATCTGCTCGGACCTGAACGTCCGACAGGTGCCGACTGCCCAGGGAGCGCAGTGGAGAACACAGACCATGCGGCGCATCCTGACGGACTGGACTCATGTTGGCATCCGCGAGCACCGCGGCGAGCCCATGGGCGAGGCGACGTGGCCTCCGATCATCGGAGAAGCGGATCATCGACGGCTGCGCCTCCTGCTGCTCGACCCGTCCCGGGCCGTAGGCCGTCGGGCTCGGGTGTTCCTGATGAGCGGTGGTTTCGCCCGCTGCGGCCTCTGCGGGGCGAAGCTGGTCGGGATGCGGCGGGGAAAGGGTGTCCGGACCTACGCCTGCCAGAAGGCCAACGACAAGAACGGCTGTGGCGGCATCCACTGTGTCGCAGAGCCGCTCGAAGCTTTGGTCGCGGAGGCAGTCATGCTTCGGCTGGACACTCCCCAACTCGCGCAGGCCCTGCGGGACGGGGAGGGAACGTCGGGCGCAAGTGATCCCGGCGCAGAGGTCGCAGAGGCCCGGGCGAAGCTGGACGAGTTGGCGGACATGTGGTCCAGCGGGGAGATCACCCGTGCCGAGTGGCTTCGGGCCCGCAAGCCTTTGGAGGATCGCCGGGAACTGGCTGAGCGCCGTCTGAGAGCCTCGACGAGGGCCAATGCGGCGGCGACGTGGGTCTCGCAGCCAGGCGCTCTCCGCTCGGCCTGGCCGGCCATGAGCCTCGACCAACGGCGTGCCGTGCTCGGTGCGGTGGTCGAGCGGGTGACCGTGAACCGGACCAAGGTGCGTGGGCGCTTCGATCCGGAGCGGGTGGATGTCGTCTGGAGAGCCTGATGCCTCACCGCGAGGTGAAGTGCTCCCCCCGGGCTAGGGATCGGGCATGTGCACACCGCCTGGCCGGGTTCCTGTGGCGTCACCGTCGCATCGCCTTGACCGGCTGCGTCCCGGGCCCGATCGGGATCCGCCCTGATTCGCGCCGCTAGCGTGGCCGAATCGAACCTTCTACCGGAGCGACCGCCGACGACACCCCGCCCCCGGGAAACGCCGCCCACGACCGGGAGTGGTCAAGCCCCGGCGGAGGTGTCTTGTCAACTGCGTTCGCGGTGCTGCTGATGGCAGCGCTGGGCGCAATCTTCCACTTAGTGTTCGAGCTAGTGATGCGATAGTCGGTAAGGCCGGCTCGTCCGTCGACTCGGCGATTGTCACACCCCCGGCGTACGGTATGGCCGTGAACATGAAGCGCCCGAACTCCCGCCGCTCCCGACCCTGACGGGTCGCCGCCAGACAGTCTGGCGGCGAGAGGAGCCATACCGGATGCACAACATCGAGCCGGCGGGTCTTGCCGCCGTCGGTACAACGTGGGATCAGCCCGAGCGACCGGAGGCCAGCGGGGGGCCATCCCTGAGCGGCACGACCGTCCTGAACCCGTTGCAGCAGTACGTGGCAGACGACCTACTGGGGATCGGCCAGGAGCGCCCAACCGCTGACCTGACGTGGGCTCCCGAACTCCGGGCCTGGCTCGACGAGTCGCTGCAGGAGCACATCCCGCTCGTCGGGCAGCGTCAGCTCTGGGTAACCAAGCGGGCCATGGCCGGCGCATTGGGTTGCGAGGCGCGCCATCTAGCCACCCAGGACGACTTCGAGTGGAGCCGGGAGATCGCCAAGGGCGTGGTGGTCCACCATGCCGTTGCTCTCGTCGCAGCGGGCTCGATGGCAGATCCTCTCGACCTTGCGAATTCGGGCCTGGACGAGGCCCGGGACAAGGGCGGACAGTCCCTTCGGAGCTGGTTGAACGACTTGACCGAGCAGCAGCGTCTTGCGCTGGTTTCCGCAGCAGTTGCCGAAATCGATGCGTTCATGGCCGCGTTCCCGCCGATTGAGGCCGGTTGGAATCCGGTGGCCGAGTTCCCGGTGCGAACGACGGTCGGGGGTGGAAAGGTGCGGCTGTCGGGACGAGTCGACCTCGCCCTGGGCTCGCCTCGGCCCGGTCCTGACCATGCGGTGCGACGCGAGCGGCTGTTGCTGGAAATCAAGTCCGGCCGCCCCCAACCCGAGCATCGGATCGAGCACTTGACGTACGCGCTTTTCGAACTGCTGCGCTCGGGGATCGCCCCATTCCGCGCCGCGACTTACTACACGGCCAGCTCCACCTGGGTGGCCGACGACATCACGCTCGACCTCCTGTTCCTTGCCGGCAAACGGCTGATCGACGCCACCAAGCGCTTGATCGAGCTGAGCGCCGGCCGCGCGCCGGAGCGAAGGCCCGGGTGGCGCTGCGGGTACTGCCCGATGGCCAAGGCGTGCCCGGAATCCGAAGTCGTCAGCGACACGGCGGAGGACAGCGATGACGACGGGTGACGGTGGGGCGCCGCCGGTGCTGCTGGACCGGTGGCACGTTGACCTCCTCGTCCCCGCAGACGCGGACGATGCCTCAGTCGAGCGCCTGCGGAATCGGATGGATGCGTCTCTTCGCCAATGGGCAGTGGGAGCGAATCCCGGGTTGGCCGGGGCTCTCGTGCGGGTCGAGCAGTGACCGCGCCCGGGGCATCAGGCAGGGCGACGCCGACGGTAGCGCCGATCCGGCGTCCCTGCGGCCGTGAGCGGTACGGGGGCGTCCGGCCGTGGGCGCACCTTGGCATTGGGATCGAGGTGGGCGAGCTGCCCGGGCCGGATCCGGCACAGCTCGATGCACGCGGCCAGGTCGGAGCGTCGGACTTGGAGCGGGTCCCCGCGCGCTGAGAGCTTGCGCTCATGGATCAGGCGGTAGAGCGTCCCGAGCGGAATTCGGAGGGAGCGAGCGGCTTCGGTCGGATCGAGCCACTGGTGCTCGTGGTCGAGGTCGCTCATCATCACGCCTCAGTCTCGACCGGCCACATCCTGCACGCCCCTCACCAGTTCACTGGCATCGACTTCGAGCGCCGTCGCCAGTCGGGCGATCATGTCGAGACTCGGGTTGCGCTGCCCGCTCTCAAGGTGCCCGACGTAGGCGCGTGCTATCCCGGACCGATCTGCCAGCACCTCTTGGGAGATGCCAAGCGCCAAGCGGCGAACACGGACACGATCGCCGAACATCCGCTGGCGGGGAGTCGGTCCTTTGCCCGTGCCAGCCACTCCGTCATCAAACGGCTCAGATCGATCCGGGTCGACGCAATCGGGGTATCATTTTCATCCTCACAGAGGGAGGGCTGGGTATGACACATGACGGCGAACGGGGTAGGCGCGCGGCCATTTCCGCGGTGGGCATGATGCTGATGGCGGCCGCCTGCGGCTCCGGCGCCGCCAGCGGGGGAGGGACTGAGACGGCGGGCGCTGGGGGGACGGTAACGACTGCAGGTGCGCCAGCAACCACGGCCGCACAGTGCCCGAGCCCGGCCAAGGCGGTGGAGTTCAGCCAGCCGAGCGCGTGGCGGGTCATCGGACGCACCGGGCCCGAGGGTCAGTACCGGGATAGAGACGTCAGCGAATCGACGCTGACTGTGACCAACCCGAACCCCATCGCAGTGCGGGTCAAGGCGATCGTGTTGCTGTCAGACCCCACGATGGCCAGCTCGAACTTCCCGCGCCGGGACCTTGTCGGGTTCGGCGTACCGAGCAAGCAGGGTCTGCGCCACGATGGAGGTCTCGACTACAGCGTGGGCGTGCCGACGGAGGTGCCGGCGGGAGGGTCCGTCCAGATGGCCGCCCGACGGCTGACGACACCCCCACCCACCGTAAAGGCCTTCTATGGATTCGCTGCCGTCGTGGCCCGGCCCGAGGTGAGCGACAGGTGCGAGATCCCTGTGGCCGGCGCCGATCCCATCAAGCTCCTCGGTCTCATCCAAGGGAGCCAGACCAAGGGGTGCACCGACCCCGCAGCCGGATGTTGAACATCGTGCGGTCCCGCCAGCTCCGGCACGCGGTTGTCGCCGTGCTCCTCATTGTTGCTGCCGGGTGCGGCGGCGACACCGATGCGCCTCCCGGTGCAGCAACTGCTGCTCCGTCCACTGCCCCGGCCGGCGCCTCTACCACCGTCCCAGTGCCGACGACAGCCCCCTGCCCGACCAAGCCGCTGGTCATGACGATGCCGAAGGACTGGACGATGATCGACAGCTCCGCTGGTCACCAGCGGTGGGAGGCTGTCGCTACGGTCATGAACCCCAATTCGGTCGACGTGGTTCTCGTCGCGGACCGCACGTTCGCCCTCACCGACGTGGTCCTGACGACGGGCAAGGCGTTCTCGGCCTACACCGGCCGGCCGGTCTCAGTCCTTCCCGCCGGAGACCGCCGCCGCCTTCTCATCCTCCCGGGCCGCACCATCGAAGTGAAGTTTCCGATCCGGCTGATACGTCCGACCTCGATCGCCACCACCGACCTGTTCGCGGGGGGCGATGGCGTACTCCAGTCGGGTAAGGGCCGGACGTGCCCCGTACCGGTCACCGGAGCCAAGCCCGTGGGGGCGGCGATCAGGGGCCCACGCTTGTGCGGCAACGACGGCGGTTTCGACGACCGGGACAGCAAGGCGGCCATCGGGGTCGCCGGTCCCTCGGACTCTCCCGCGTGTGGCTGAGGCCGGGGCAGTGGGTGTCGTCTCCTTGCGTCTCGGCCATCAGCGCATTCCACTCCCGGGAGAGGGGTCCATGGTTAGGCCGGTGTCAGTCATGAGTCCGCACGGCCGCCCGAATACTTGGCGCCTCGGGTGGTTGGCCATGGTCCTCGTGGCCGCCACAGCTTGCGGTGGGGAGCCTGGTCCTGCCGCGCAAAACGCCGCGGCGAGCAGTACGAGCAGCGTCATGCCCGCAGAGCTGAGCCAGACCACGGATGCGTCAACAACCACCTCTCTTGCGGCAGGGACAACAGTGATTGCGCCGACGACTACGACTGTCCAAGCGACCAGCCTTTCGGTCTTCGGCGGGCGGTATGTCGGCTCGACCGGGGGATCCGGCAATGCCGAGATCAAGGACGACGGAAGTGGCCGCTTCGACGTCCCCGACCTCATCGCCTGTCCGTCGTGCTCGAACGCCTCTGCTCCCAGGGCCACCATCGACTTCAAGCTCACGGCGGCGGTCCCAACCGGGTCGGGCGGCTACCGGGGGACGGGTGTGATCACCGCGCAGTCCAACCCGGCACAGGCTGCGGCCATCGGGGCCGATGCAGTTGGGGCATCGATCGAGGCCACCCTGAGCGCAGCCGGAGGGCTGACGCTGAGCTTCCTGCGTCCGGAGAACGTGCTGCTGCGGACGGGCGGAGCGGCGGCAGCTCCGGCGCCCACCACTCGCGCGGACACCGGCCCGGATGCCTTCGTGAGCCCGTCCAAGAACATCGGCTGTCGCATCAGCGCATCGAACGTCCGATGCGACATCCGGGAGCGTGAGTGGCAGGCGCCCCCGAAGCCGGCGGACTGCAACCTGGACTGGGGCTTCGCCTTGGGCGTGAGCGGTCAGGGCTCTGGCCAGTTCCGGTGCGCGGGCGACACCGCCATCGGTGGCGTGACGACCGTGCTGGCCTATGGCTCGGTGTCACGGAGAGGGCCCTTCGAGTGCCGCAGCCAGGAGTCGGGCATGGAGTGCGTGAACCTGGATTCCGGGCATGGGATCTTCCTCTCACGCGGTGAGTACAAGCTCTTGTGACCGGAGGAACGCGACCGAGCGGACGGGAACAGCTACGACAGGACGGGCCAAATCGACCACCACATTTCGGGTGCCATCCCGTCGGGGGCCGGCGTAGGATCCGGACCGGTGGCATACGAGATGTCGATCGAGGTTCTGGACGGTGAGTTCCCTGCTCACCTCTGGATGGAGGCCCACGGCGACAGCCTGGTCGAGGCCGCGTTGCAGTGCGGCGTCATCGAGTGGCGCTGGCAGCACTTCGACTGGGGCGTGGTCCTGGAGATCGACTTCGCCGAGGAGGCCGGATGGGAGCGCTTCCGGTCCAGCACCGCCGTGCAAGCCGCATTGGATGCGGTTCCCGACCGATTCTCCGGCCTTCTCATCTACCGTGGCCGGGGCGGCAGTGCGGCGTCGCGCACGCCGAGACGGCCGCGTCCTCGATCCGGGGCTGGAGCGGTCGCCCTGGAGTTCGCCGACGAGTGGGTGTTTGAGCGCGCCGAGCCCCCTCCGGCGACCCACGAAGTACCGGCTACAGCCACTCTTTGAGTCGTTCGCCACTTCGATCAGCCCAGTCGATGCCGCGTTGCGGAAGGACGATGACCCGGCACCTGCAAGTCCCTCGCGGTAGCCTCGGTCGACGGCGGTCGGGCGTCCAGTTTCCGCCGAGCTGTGTACGCCCGCCGTCGCCATCACTCGCGGCAGGACTGGGAGCCCCGCATCCTCCCCACCGTGCATCGGTGATCGTGTCCTCGGATCCCGACGCTCCTGAAGCTGACCGGCCGCCTTCCGGGGCGACCGGTCACCGGGACCGGAGGAACGATGGACATGCTCACCCGCCTGCGCAACCGGCGTGGTTTGAGTCTAATGGCCAAGCACTCGAACGGCTCGGGCGTGATGCCCAATCGGTGTGCAGCTTTCACAATCTCCTAAGCCGGCCTACAACGAGGGAGGTTCCGGTCGCAGCGGATCCCGACAGCGCACCTTGTCATCGTCATGCCGGCGGGTCGTGGCGACAGGGGACGGTTCGTCGACGAGCGTCATGAGTTGGGCCACGGAGCCTGAGTGCCAGATTCGCGGTTGGCCTGTAAGGGCCTGCGCGGCCATGGTTAAGGCACCCAGGTTGCTTCGGGCCATCCTCGATCATGTGGCATTACGCAGCGGTGGACGCGTCTGGTGCCACGCCCATGTCGCCACCACGAGCCTCTATGAACGCCATGGTTTCGTGGAGCACGGCGACCCTTTCGGGAACGACGTCGCCGGGACTCTGGTCCTGATGAGCCGCCGGACTGCCGCCCGATAGCGACCAGGCTGATTCTCTTGCGACCGGCGAAACGCCGGCTGGCCCTGGGAAGGCCGCCCCCTACGCCGATGTCCTCGACAGGATCCTGTCCGGCCCTGTGACCGCAGCCTGCGGCAATTTGCAGTCGACGGCCGTAGCTCCAGCGGCAAGCCACCCCGGCCCGCCGCCCCGCCGCCCCGTAGGGCACGGAGCCGCTCGTTGCGCCGAAGCTTCTGCGTCCTCGACCTTGCCGCGGCGAGGCGCGGCCGAGGGCGCGAGGATGAACCTGTGCCGTTCTTTGAGTCGCCACCACCCCCATCCGATCCGCCCCGCCAGCGCCCACCGAAGCCGAGGTGGCTGGGACCTCCCGACGGCGTGATCGGCCAGGTCACGCCGGTGCAGGCGGTCCTCGTGTGCTCGGAGTCGATGATCATCGTGGCCGACCGCTTCGTCTGTTATCCCTCGGGCTTCGAGTTCCACCTGGCCCTGCGAACGAGCAGACCTTTTCACGGGCCACCGATGCCGCTCGGCGGGCCCCAGGTGGTCCGGGCCGGCAGCACCCGGGGCGACACGGGCGATGCACTCCGCTTTGGCATTGCCTTCGCAGACGGGCGCAAGGCCACGAACCTCGGTCCCCGGCCGTTCGGGCCGGGTTGCGGTGTTGGGGCCGCCGCAACGGCCGCGAGCGGGCGACAGCAGGGGCAGGCACCTCCTGAGCCCGAGGCCCCGCTCCTGACCGCACATGGGGGCTCGGGGAGCGACGGCCGGTGGGACCAGAGCTGCTGGGTCTGGGGGCTGCCCCCGGAGGGGCCCATGGGTGTGGTCGTCGAGTGGCCGGCGGAGGGCATCGAGGAGACACGAGTCGACATCGACTCGGCCTTGCTCCGGGAGGCGGCCAGCCGCGCCGAGATCGTCTGGGAGAGCTAACGCGGGCTCGTCCGCACGAGGAGGCCACGGCTTGAAGGATCGCCGTCTGTACGACTCGATCTCGGGGACGTACCGCTCGACCCGGTGCGAGGAAGCGCGCGTCGCCCGCCACATTCACGCCGCGCTTGGCAATGCCGATCGCGTCGTCAACGTCGGTGCGGGTACCGGCAACTACGAGCCGAGAGACCGATTCGTGGTCGCAGTGGAGCCGTCCGCCGCGATGGTCTCCGCACGCTCGCGCTCCGCATCTGCCGTTCAGGGCGTTGCCGAGGCGCTTCCTCTCCCGGCCGCATCCTTCGACGTGGCCATGGCGTCGCTAACCCTGCATCACTGGAGCGACCTCCGCAAAGGGCTCATGGAGATGCGCCGAGTGGCCCCGCGTCAGGTGATCCTCATGTTCGATCCTGCCGAGATCAGTCGGTTCTGGGCCCTGGGCTATTGGCCCGAGGCGCTTGGCCTACCTTCGGAGGCCGATGCTCCCGGACCAGGGCAGGTGGCTGAAGTGCTGGATGTAACCGAGGTGCGAACGGTGCCCATCCCGATCGACTGCACAGACGGCTTCGGGGCCGCCTATTGGGGCAGACCAAAGGCCTACCTCGACCCCGATGTCCAGCAGGGGATGTCGTGGCTCGCGCAGCTCCCGGCAGACAATCTGGCCAAAGGTGCGTCCCGGCTCGCAGAAGACCTCCAGTCAGGAGCATGGGAAGAGCGTCATGGTCACCTCCTCACTCGCACCGAGTTCGATGTCGGCTTTCGAGTCGTCATGGCTGGGCCTCGCACGTAACGATCCCCACCGCCCCCAACCCGGGCGGTCGGCCCACGCCACGGCTACTCTCAGTCCTCCGTGGCGAGATGGCCTCATCAACGGTGACGTCGTCGGCTCCGGGGTTTAGCGATGTGTCGTGTGCCTTGGAGCGGGCGCCCATATCGTCGAGTCGGGCCTGGTACCGCGGGCGACGCCCCTTTCTGACCGAATCGCCTGGTCGGGTGATCGAGGCATGACCGTGGGTGTCGTGCTCATGGACTTCGACGGCACCCTGGCGTACCGGCCCGGCATGTGGAGTCAGTGCATGGTCGAGGTCCTTGACGAACTTTCGCCGGGGCATGGCGTCGAGGCGGACGACCTCAGGCCGCATCTACGTGACGGCTTCCCGTGGCATCGTCCCGACCAGCCCCATCTCCATCTGGGCGACCCTGAAGCATGGTGGCGCCATGTCGGCTCGCTGCTCGCCGAGGCGTTCCTTTCGACCGGCGCGGATCCACTGGACGTGCCCAGGGCCGTCGCCGCGGCGCGCTCCCATTACTGCGACCCGAGCCGGTTCCAGTTATTCCCCGACACACTTCCTGCCCTCCGCCTCCTCAAGGCCGCTGCCTGGAGGACAGTCGTGCTCTCGAACCACGTGCCGGAACTTCCCGAGATCGTGCGGGGTGTCGGCATCTCGGCGCTGATCGACCAGGTCTTTACCTCGGCCAGCACCGGATACGAGAAGCCGCATCCGGACATGTTCCGGATCGGCCTTGGAGGGACGCCTCCCTCCGACGCCTGGATGGTGGGTGACAGCCTGGAGGCGGACGTTCGAGGGGCAGAGGCCATCGGTGTGCGGGCGATCCTCGTTAGGCGAACCGACGACTCCGCGAGGCGCCAGTCGGCCACTCTGACCGAAGCGGCCGAAACGATTCTCGCCGGTTGAAGGTGTCCGTCCTCCGAACCTTCGCCGTCGCCCGGGCAGCGCCGCCCCACGGACCGTCGTACTGCGCTCCTCCGTTTGGTACCCCCCCAACAGCGGCACCAGGGCTAGGTGAGGTCAAGCCGGTAACGGACTTCGGTGACGGCGACCTCAGGCCAGCGGAGCTGCTCTCCCTCGACAAGGTTCACCCTCGGCGCTCGTAGAAGCCACGGCTTCGATGATTTTTGGTCAAGACCCACAGGACGGCCGCCTCGTATCCTTCATAACGCATTGCCTCGATCGACCTGTCATGTAGAGCGACTCCGATACCAGAGTTCCATCGCTCAGGCAGCACGTGGAGCCGCCGAAGTTGGGCACACTCCGCGCCCGGTTCCTGCCGGATGGCTGCGGTCCCGACAGCGCCGCCCTCGTCCTCGGCGATGAACACTCGGCAGGTTCGGTCGCTGATCGCCCTGAGCCAGTCCTCGACCAGGCCGTCGTAGGTCGGTGCAGGCGCCCACGCCGGAAAGAGACCGGCGTACGCGACCACGACCGTCTGAAGGTGCACATCGGCGAGGGCCGCCACGTCGTCACCACAGGCCTCGCGAATCTGGACCCGTCACATGTTCTGAGTATCGAACGAGGCCCCGCTCCCGACAACCGCAGGCCCATCCGCTGCCAGAGCGAGCGCTGCGGTTCGATGGACCATTGCCCCTGGAGTGGGCCGCTAGCCGTAGATGCCGGCCCAGCCAGGAGGGCATCACGTTGTCGCGGGCGAACCCGCCCGCCTACTTCCTGGGCCAATCGCCTGTAACGATGGCAGCCGGTGTCTCTGACGTTCGTCCTGCGTGTGCTGCTGCTCAACCCGGTGATCTTGGCCGGAATCTTCGTGCTGCTGGTGCCGTTCGTGATCTGGCTCACCCACCGGTTTCTGGCCAGCGGAGCTGGCATCGGGGTCACGCTGGACCGCCCACAGCACCTGGTCGGCTTGCTCGTCGCCGTGTCGCTGTTCGCCGGCGTTCTCACTGCCATCTCGGGCCGCTGGGGCGCCGGGATGGGTGATCTGTACCGGCTCCGATCGCTCCAGCGTACGGCGGTCGCCAGGGAAAGTCCGCCGGGGGTACGCCTCCTTTCCGAGCGCCGTCACATCAGCAGCTACGCGGGCATCGACGAGTACACCGCCGATGTGAAGGACGCTCCTGACACGACCTCCTACAAGCGCATCTACCGGGTGGAAGGGAGTCTCCCCGAGGTGGTAGCCGGGTTCGATCGGCTGGCATCGGGTAGCGGCTGGAAGCATGTAGCCACAGGATGCGGTCCTCGGATGATCGGATCCGTCCGGGAGAGCTATGCCACCAATCGGATCTACGAGCGCCGCGTCTCCGGGTTCCGGGCCACCCTCTCGGTCTCGTCACGGACGCTCCCGTCCCAGGTGTATCCGGGCACGGTGATCGCCGATATCGACGTGACGCTTCGAGCACCTTCCGTGCTGGTCGGAAAGCCGGCGCCCGTGGCTCGCAAGATCGACCAGTCGTGCGCGCCGCTGGTGGCCTCACCAAAGCCGCCCGCACCCCCCGGGGCCTGTCCTGCGGCGGAGAGGAAGCTTGCGGCGGCAGTGCCAGAGGCCGCGGCACTCCTGGGATCGCGGCCTCTGCCGGTGCCCCAGTATCCGTCGGACCTCCGTCGGATGCGGGTCCGGTCCTCCGACGATGACATAGTGGCCAGCTCCAACCCCTCCGAGCCGCGCCCCTTGCTGGAGCGCCACGGAGCCATTGACGGCTACCAGGACTATGACCGCATCTCCGGAAGCCGAGACAGTGCCGGGTACCGGGCGGCGACGTACGCCTACCAGTTCCCCTCCGCCCAGGCGGCCCGTTCCTTTCACCAGGAGGCCGTGGCCCGAGCATGTGCGCAGGCCACTGAGTTCTTCGACGTTCCCGGCATCCCCGATGCGGTGGGGCTGCGGCTCTACGTGCCCGCCGTCGGTCGCGAGTGCACCGGGCATCACCTCTGGGGCCTCGGCTTCGGACAGTGCGACGACTTCTTGATGGACTACGTCGCCTTCGCCCGAGGGCAGTACCACCTCAGCGTGGTGGTGGGCGGGCCCGAGGAAGATCGCCTCGATCCTCCGGCGATCCGTGGCGCGGTGCTCAAGCTCGCCCCGACGGCCGCTGGGCGCGCCTGCGAGGTTAGGGAGCAACCCGCCCCGAGGAGTTGTCGGTGAACGTGGCAGCAGACGCCCTCTTCGAGCTTCAAGGGCTCTCCCGCCTGAGGTTACCTTTGGCCAAAGAGCGAAAAGAACTCCTCAGCCATCATGCCGAAGAGAACGATGTCGTGGTACTGGCCCTCGGTGAAATGGGCCGCCCGCCGGCAGCCTTCCCGTTTGAACCCCAGCGCATCGTGAAATCGCAGGGACGGCTCGTTGAAGGCGTACACCTTCGTCTCGACCTTCCGATAGGCCAGCTCGCCGAAGTAGAAGCGCAGCAGGAGTACGACCGCCTCAGGTACTTGGATAGCGGGGTCCACCACCCCGAACGTGTGGACGTGTAAGAAGGTGGATCTGCCCGCCTGAGGCTCCGCCCGATCGTGCCGCTCCTGAGCCCGGTGGAGCGCTGCCGAGCTATGAGGAGCTGGCGGCGTCGGTCGCCGAGCTGCGCGAATCGCTGGCGGCGCGAGACAGCCTGATCACCGAGCTGCAGCGGCTGCTTGAGGAGGCACGGCGTGCCGGCAAACGACAGTCGGCGCCGTTCTCCAAGGGCGAGCATTCCGACAACCCGGCCCGCCCGGGGCGCAAGAAGGGCAAGGGCCACGGTCGCCACGGTCACCGCATGGCTCCGGCCAATACAGACCGCGTGCTCGACGTGCCGGCGCCGCTGGTGTGCCCCGGCTGCGGCGGGGCGACCGAGCTGGAGCGCATCGCCGATCAATGGCAGACCGAGTTGCCTGAGCCGCGTCCGGTCACGACGCTGTTCCGGGTGCACGTCCGGCGCTGTGGTTCTTGCGCCCGACGCGTCCAGGGACGCCACCCCGAGCAGACCTCCGATGCCCTGGGGGCCGCCGGTTCCCAGGTCGGGCCCCGGGCCATGGCCTGGGGAGCGTGGCTGCACTACGGGTTGGGACTGAGTTTCGCCAAGGCCTCGAAAGTGCTGGGCGGCCTGGGCATCAACGTCACCGCCGGGGCCATCTGTTCGTCCTCGGCGTCGACGGGCACCGACCTGGTGCCCACCCACAACGCCATCCTCGCCCACCTGTCCAGCGCCCCGGCGGTGGTCATGGACGAGACGGGCTGGCGCATCGGCGGGGAGCGGGCCTGGCTGTGGGTGGCGGCCACCGACGACGCCACCGTCTATGACGTGGCCGGCGACCGCAGCTTCGAGGCGGCGGTCGGCCTGGTTCCCGCCGACTACGCCGGGGTCATCGTCCGTGACGGCTGGGCCGTGTACAGCCGCTACGAGCAGGCCACGCACCAGACCTGCATCGCTCACCTCCTGCGGCGCTGCCACGAGATGATCGAGGAGCAGCCGGCCTGGGCCCGCAGCACACCCCGCCAGGTCCGTGACCTGCTGCTCGAAGCTCTCGACGCCCGGGACCTCGACGCCATGGGCCGGGCCAAGGCCGTGGCCGACATCGGCGAGCGCTTCGACCTGCTCATCGAGGCGGCCCATCCCCACGACGCCAACCGCCGGTTGATCAAGCACCTCCGCCACGAGCGTCACGCCTTGTTCAGCTTCCTCACCATCGACGGCGTGGACGCCACCAACTGGCGAGCCGAGCAGGGCGTCAGGCCGGCCGTGGTCAACCGCAAGGTCTGGGGCGGGAACCGATCAGACCCAGGGGCCGAGACCCAGGGCCGGCTCATGACCTTCCTGCGCACGGCCCACCAGCAGGGCACCGACGCCATCGCCATGCTCGTCGACCTGGCCCGGGCGCCGGACCCCGGCGTCGTCGCCGGGCTCACCCTGCGCTCCGGCTGAAGCACCGTCCTCAAATCACCGGTCGCCAGCGCACCATTCACTCAATTCAGTTCGGCGCGCCCCGGTATCCAAGTACCGCCTCAGATCCATACCCCTTGCGCCAGTATTCGCGGCCGATTGCCACCCCGTAGGTGAAGAGCCCGTTGCGCCGTTCGGTGCGGGCGACGCTCACGGAGCCGACGACCGTCCCGCCGAGCGTCTCAATGGCTAGAAACGCATGATCTCCGTCCTTCCGCTGGGACGCGTCCTGCGCCCATTGCCTCGTGGAGGCCCGGGAGGCGGGTATGTGACTGTAGCCGCCGAGCCGGGCAAGGTCGGTGTCCTGGTCGAACTCGAAGAAGACTTCCCACTCCTCGGGCTCGATCGCGCGCAGCCGGACCTTCGCTCCATCGAAGTCCTTCCCGCCCACGTCGGCAGTATTGCCGAACACCACTCAGGGCGGCGGCATCGTGTGAGGGCCCACTCCCTGACGCCTCACAGTCCGATCCGCCCATACGCGCTGACCGGCTGGCAGAGGCGCCCTGCCAGCGTCAGGTCACATCGAGCCCAGAGAGCGAGGAGCGGACATCAGCGACACCGACCGCAGGCCATAGAGTGTTCAGCCGACCAGGTCCCCGGAGCCCAAGGGTTCGTGATGAACGTCCTCAGGATCGGCGGCCTACTGGTCCGCCGGAGGTGAGGCTTGCCTGCGAGGCTGCGGCGTTTCGGCGGCCCGCAGGACCGCGTATGTCCAGATTGCCTCACCGGCGTCCACGTCGGCTCCGAGTGACCGTCCGCTGGAGAACGCCTTCTCCACCTTCTTGCGAGCCGAGTCCTCATCGAAGGCGTGGACGATCAGCTTGGCCTCGATCTCCACGAGGAACGGCCGCTTCTGCTTGGGCATGCCTCAGGGTATACAGCGTCCATGGGCGATCACCCACCGGTGTCCGCCGACCCGGGGTCGCCTAGTCGACGACCTCAGATCGGCCATTGCTGGTCACCCGCGCCGGCATGAATGTCATGGTGAAGATGTCGCTGACATGCCCACGAAGCGGGACGCCGGGAGGCGACTGCCCCGGGCCCCGAGAGTGTGATCGACTCGGAGTACCACACGACCCGAAGGAGCGACCTCGATGCCTGCGCGCGGAGCGACCGCCGTCCTGCTGAGCGCATCAGCCCTCATCTTTGCCGGGTGTGGCGGGGCCTCGACGACCGCAGAGAGGCCGCCCGGACCAGTCTCCACCCTTCCGAGTCTCGATGGCGCGCAGGCGACGCCGACGCCGCCTCCGGGAACACAGGCGCCGGGGCTGTCTCAGGCCAGCGTGCTGCCGGACCTCGTCGTCGATGACGTGGGCGCGCGAACCAAGGTCAACCTGTCGACGCTCACGCCATCTCCCGAGCCGATCCTGGTGTGGCTCTGGGCCCCGCACTGAACGACGTGCCGCCGGGAGGCACCCGGCGTCGAGCAGTTCGCTCGGCAGAACCAGGCAACGGTGCGGGTGGTGGGCCTCGGCACCCAGGACAGCCTCGGTGAGGCCAGAGAGTTCGTCTCCCGCTACAAGACGACGTTCACCATGCTCTGGGACGAGTCGTCCCGCTCCTGGCGAGCCCTGGAGATCCCGGGCCAGCCGGCCGCCGTGCTGCTGGCCCCTGACGGCCGGGAACTGAAGCGCTGGCTCGGGCCCTTTCCCGAAGACGAGGTGCTCCGGCTGGCGTCGCAGTACTGACTTTGAGTTGTCGCAGTGATCGACGCCCCCCTGGCTCTCGGCTTCGCCGCCGGCATGGTGGCCGCGTTCAACCCGTGCGGCTTCGCGCTCGTGCCCGCCTACCTTGCCTTCTTCCTCGGCGACGACAGCTCGGAGGGCGGAGCCTCGGGTACGGCTCCGGTGGTCAGGGCACTGGCGGTAGGCGCGGCGATCACCGTCGGCTTCGTGGTCGTCTTCGGGGTGGCCGGGGTGCTCGCCACCACGTTCTCGTTGGCCGTCGAGCGTTTGGCCCCTTGGGTGTCAGTCCCGATCGGCCTGGCGCTCATCGCCCTTGGTGTGGCAATGACCCTGGGATGGAAGCCAGCGCTGGCCCTGCCCCGGCTCGCCGCCGGGGGCACCAGTCGGGGCCTCGCGTCCATGGGGCTGTTCGGGGCGTCCTACGCCACGGTGTCGTTGTCCTGCACATTGCCCGTCTTCCTAGCCGTGGTGGCCACCACCTTCGGCGATGCCAGCGTTTTCTCGGGGATGGCCACCTACGTGGCCTACGCCCTGGGCATGGGCACCGTACTGACCGGACTGGCGGTGGCCATCGCCCTCGCCCACGGGACGCTGACGACCGCCTTCCGGCGGGCCGTGCCGGTGGTGGCCCGCCTGGGTGGGTTGTTGTTGGTGATCGCGGGCGCCTATGTCAGTTGGTACGCGGTGTATGAGATCCGCCTGGAGCGCGACGATGACGCTGCCGCCGGCCCGGTCGTCGCTGTCACCCGATGGTCAGGCCAGGTTTCCAACTGGGTGAACGAGGTCGGCCCTGGATGGATCGCCGTTGGGGTCGTGATGCTGCTCGGCGTCGCCTTGGTAATAGGTCGGGCCCGTGAGCGGCCGCGTATCGGGCCATGACCGGACCGATGCGGGTCACTGGACGGGAGGGAGACTCGTTACTCTTTCCGGTCTCCGGAGGGGCGGCGAGGTGGGTCGCCAGGGAGACTCGGCTGAGACCGATACTGCCGTCCTCTTCTGCCGCTCGGCCCGCTACTGGTTGGCGCGCTGCTCCGCTTCCCGGGCTGCCGCTTCGGCCCGGGCCGCCTCGGCCTTCGCCTCGTGCTTGGCTACATCGCGTTGGGCGTCGGCCTTCTCCTGCTGGGCTTCGCCTTCGCGCTCAAGGTCTTCGTTGCCGGACAAGGTGCCCGCAGCCTCCTTCGCCCTGCCCTTGAGTTCCTCCATCGCGCCTTTGGCACCAGCCTCCGGACCGCTGTCTCCTGCCATAGCGATCTCCCTTCGGTGAAAATGATGTGGCTCTCCTCTACCCCCTGTAGGCGCGCCCCTCACCCCCGACAGCGGCGCGTGCCCGGTGTACGTCGGGTGACGACTCGGCCTGGTTGGCCGGGTGCATCAGGGACCAGACTTCCACGATGCTGCTCAAGTGAAGCAAGACGACGACTTCAGCCTACGCGAGAGCCGGAAGCACTCGGGCGGCTATCGGGGAGCGTTGCACGGTTCCCGCATGAGTACCCGAAGGCGACCGCTCCAGGAGAACAGAATGTGCGCTCACGGTCACAAGCTGAGCCCACGAGAGCAGAATCCCCGACATGGCCGTCTGATCACACCATCGCTGCCGCCCGCGACAAGGACGAACGCTTCGAGGCGGCGCAGACTTTGCACCAGCGGCACTTGGTCTTAGCTCCCACCGCCGGAGCGCTGGAGGTGTTCCTGCGACAGCCGTCGGGCTCCTCGAAGTCGTTGCGCAGGTGGAAGTGTCGCAGCGTTTGGCCCTCGAACAATTCGACGCGGAGCCCGGCTCAACCCGCTGTAGTAGACGATGTGGGCCTTCAGGTTCCCGTGCTTGACCACTGCCCTTATTGTGACGCCTTCGCTGGACGGCGGCCGTACCCTATCGCTCATGTCACGACCCATGCCGGAGTTCTCGTGACTCCCGAACAGCGGCTCGACCCGCATCTACTCGTCGTTCCCAGGCTCCATGCACCGACGCTGCTGGATCTGGATGACGAGGAGGTTTGCATGCTCATGCAGCTCGTGAAGCAGACGGTTGCCGCAGTCGTTCGAGCCTACGGTGTGACCGGCGTGAAGGTCTGGCAGAACAACGGCGTCGCAGCCCATCAGTCCGTTCCCCACACGCATTTCCACGTGGGCGGATGCCGAAGCGGGCAGAGCCAGGACTGGGGGTCGGTTGGGACGACATCGATGGAGAGGCGGAAGAAGATCGCCCGGCGGGTGGCGGCTGCGCTATAGCTCGCATCATCGTCTTCTAGCCAGTAGCTACAGCCCTGTGCGCCTGGTCTTAGCCCGTCGGCCGAAGCTCGCTGAAGAACCGCCAGATGGCGCTGGTGGCGTCGAGCGCGCCATTGGCCGGCCCGAGCCCTGAGGCGAACCAGATGTGGCCGCCGCCCTGCACGGTGACCAGGCGAACGGCAGCGCCGCTCCGGCAACCGGCCCACGACTCGATGGTGACCGGTCCGGTGCTCTGGGCCGGCGCCGGCGCCGGGCAGCCGTTGACCTCGGCCCAGCGCTTCATCATGGCCGGCGTCGAGGTGTACGGCTGAGCGCCCTGGGCCTCGACGGCCGAGGGCTGGCCGCCCAGGTACGGCACGAGCGGATCCTCTGTGCCATGAAGTTCCAGTACGGAGACCGGACGCGACGGCTGGCACCCCTCCACGACGACGGCTCCGGCGACCGACCCGACTGCTGTCACCCGATCAGCCCGCTCGCAGGCGAACCGGTAGGCCATCATCGCCCCGTTAGACACCCCGGCGACGAACACCCGGCTCCGGTCGATGGGGTAGTCGGTCAGGAGCCGGTCGAGGACCTCGGTCAGGAATCCCACGTCGTCGAGGCCCCGCCTCGGTCCTGTGCCGCAGCACGTGCCCGCGTTCCACACCTTCCCGACGCCCTCCGGGTAGGCGGCGATGAACTCGCCGGCGGCCGCCTCGCGGTCGAACAGCGTCGTCTTGACCATGTCCTCGACGGTGTTGTTCCCGCCGTGAAGGACCATCACGAGGGGCGCCGGGCGAGACCGGTCGAGCGTCGGCGGCACAAACACCCGGTAGGCGCGGGCCTGGCCGCCGAAGTCGATCTGGTGCTGCTGCACAGGGGGCGGCGGCGCAGACGATGAGCCGCCGCCACCGCTTCCGCAGGCGGTCGTGGCCAGCAGCGCCAGACCGATCGATACTCCCCGTCCGATGGCGGTGAGACGCCCCGACTTTGGGCGGGCAGCCAGGCATGTGACACCAGCACCTCGAAGGACCACCACTCCGCCACCTCCCGGCCGGACGCTAGCGCCAGAGCCTGCGCGACCGCAGCGTGTTTCGCGCGACCCTGATCTGGTGGTGATTGGCGCCCTCCTCGCCTTCTATGCTCTCATCCGACCGCACGGCGCTCTCGCGCGGGTACGGTCTGGTCGCAAGGGGCGGGCACACCCGTCCGGCAGCCAACCAAGGAGGCGGCGATGCGGTTCAAGCTTCAGCGGAGCAAGGATCCCAACCAGCCCTACTACTTCGAGATCCAGGCGGCCGGGAACTACGAGACTCTGGCCACCAGCGAGACCTACGTCTCCAAGGCGGATGCTCAACATGCGATCGGCCTCATCAAATCCGGGGCTGCGGGTGCGACGACCGTCGACGCCACGTGAGCGTTCCGGACATGCCTGATGAGGCGCGCAGTACGGTCGGGATGTAAGCGGATCGGTGGGAGGAGGAGAGGGGCAAATGCCATGGGCGGCGGCCGGGAGTGGCTGCCGGGGAGTGGCCGCCGACTCGAACCACATCGGCCGGGCCGGGCACCCCTTGTACCGGCTGCGGGATCCCAAGGAGGAGGAGTCCTGAGGGGGGCTGGGCTCGAAAATCGGGCCAGCGGCCTCTCTCGACCATGCCCGGCGGCCTGAACGAAGTCGTGCGACGGTTCCGAGCCGCTGCTGTTCTCTCGGAGGCGGACTGGGACGAGCTGGCGAACCTTGGGATCCGAGACGTGATCTTCGTGCCCACGCCGAACTCCAGCTTTGTCTCCCCGGTGGTGCTGATGACCGACGAGTCAGGACTCGTCCATTCCTGGGTCCTGGCCGAGCGGCCATCGGAACATTCTGCGCGTGCGGCGGTGGCCTTCTTCCTTGAGTGTTTGGCCGGACTGCGCCGGCTCACCGGGCAGAAGTTCCCGTGGGCGCCCGGCGTCGCTGACGAAGACCAGAAGGCGGAGCGGGCGGTAGCCCGCTCGAAGGCCCTCAGCGCCGCCATCGACGAGTGGTACGAACGCGTGAACTCAGGGCTTGCGATGGGGAGGTTGGCCGACGATCGGGCCGCTCGCGACGAGGAGCGGCGTCGCAAGGCTGCCGCTGGAGCCCCCATCCGCGAGGCCCGGAAGCGGTGGAAGCTCACCCAGGCGGGTCTGGCCGAGAAGGCAAAGGTCAAGGTCGCTGCCCTTTCCGAGATAGAGCGCGGGTTGAGGGCTCCAAACGATGGCGAGCGAGCCCGACTCGCGGAGGCTCTGGACGCCCGTCCCGAGGACCTGTTTGGTGGATATCCAGGGCTCAGTTCGGATCCGAAACCCTAAGCCGAGCGCGGGACCGCCCCGCTCTCCGGGTGGGACCGGAGCGGGGCGGGTGGGGTACCCGGGTTGCCGTCTACGGGCCAATTGTAGAGATGGGTGTGACAACTAAGGGACCCTCTTTGGGTCCACCACCTCGGAGGTCGGCCTCCGTAACGAACGCCGACCGCCAAGAAACCCGCCGACGGGAGGCGGCTGGCGGCTGCGGTGCCCCCGCATCCGTCCTGTCCGGGACGGCTTTCCAGAACGGATAATAATACTGGTATTATTATCTGATGTCCCGGACGCCCCTTAGCGCGGCGGACCGGGAGAGGGGCAAGCGAGTCGTGATGACGCTGAGGGCGCGCAGGGAGGCGGCCCGGCGCACCGCTGCGGAACTATCCGAGTCGGCACAGGTTCCTCTCGACACAGTCCGTGCACTGGAAAGCGGCCGAGTGGTGACCCCTTCGTTCCTCACCGTGGCTGCCCTCGGGAGGGCACTCGACCTCAGCTTGGACGAACTGGTGGCGGTGGCATGGGAGGACGGATGACCACGCTGCTGGCATCACCTTCCACGGCGCGGCGTTGGTCGGCGTCGCCCGCCGGTCCTCTCCGTGCGGAGTCCGTGGTCGAGCTGTCCCTCGGCACCGTTCACCTCGTGACCTTGGCCTGGGGACGGTTCGATGGCTTCGGAACGGCTGCGTACTGGGTTGCACAAGCACGGGATGGCGCCTACGCGCAGGCCGAGTCGTTCGGCAGCTCGCTCGCACAGGAGGTGTGCTTTTGTCTTCTCGGCGGTTACGGCGTCACGGCGGAGATGAACTCAGCGGCGTACGCCGCCGTGCTGGATGCTGACCTCATCCGCACGGATCCGGCCCCTGATGCCTCAGAGATCGAGAGCGTCCTCCGCCGACCACTGTCCGCTCGCGGTCATCGAGGGTTGGTCCGCTACCGCTTTCCCGGCCAACGAGGCATGCGTGTCGCCAGCGCTCTGCGCCTCCTCGCGAATGGCCCGATGCCCTCGGAGCCGGTGGAGTTGCGCGACGCGCTCCTGTCGTTCACCGGGATCGGACCGAAGACGGCATCCTGGATCGTTCGGAACCACACCGGCAGCAGCGATGTCGCAATCATCGACATCCACCTCCGGCGCGCCGGCCTGGCTGCCGGCTTCTTCCGCCCAGAGTGGCGCCTACCCCGGGACTACGCACTCTTCGAGGCAGCGTTCCTGGCCTACGCCGACGCGGGAGGCGTCCCGGCCGGTGAACTCGACCTGTGCATATGGGACCAGGTCCGCCGCCTCGGGAGAGCAGCAACGGGGATGCTCCGACCGGCGTCAAGACTGGACTAGACAGGGCCGACCCGAGTGAAGGGACGGCGACATGGGCGGCACCGGCGACACGCGTGACTACACCCCGAGAACACCGGGCGGTGGTGGCGCGGCGGCGGGTGGCGCCACGGGGGGCGGCACCGGGGACAACGACTCCTGTTCCCGCCTGACCTTTCCCGCCGTCGTCAGCTCCCCCGAACCCGAAGTGGTGCGCACACTGGTCCCGACCCAGCTCCTCAACGTGGTGCCCACCCAGCGAAGCGGCGTGCCGTTGGTCGAACTGCATACGACCGACGGGCGTCTCGCCGGGACACTGACGAGCAGTCTTCCGGATCTGCTCCGCTGCATCGACGCCGGCTATTCCTACGTGGCCGAGGTGCTGTCGGTTGACGGGGGTGCGGTGCGAGTCCAGGTCCGCAACGCGCCAGTCGGGCGTTGCGAGGACGTCACCTTCTCCGAGCTTCTGGCCGGCTCCGATGAGGCCGTGACAGACGGTGAGCGCCTCGACGTGGTCCTCGCCGGGCGAATCGTCGAGGTCCGCACCACGGCTGGCGAGGTCATCGGAACCGTGACGACCCACTTGGCCGAGTTGCTCCCGTGCCTGATCGGCGGCCAGGCATATGTGGCGATCGTGACCGACGCCGCCGATGGTCGAGTCGAGGTGGAGATCCAACCGGCCTCGTGATCGTCGTAGGCGGCACCTACCAGGAGACCTGCCGGGACCCCTACTTCCTAGCGATGCTGGGTTCGGGCCTGCGGGCGGCGGCTTGTCTGGCTTTGGTCGAGCCGGCCGTCCAACTTCACTCGGCGGTCGAGCACGCGTCCTTCGAGGTAGCACGAGCGACCGCCGCCGGGCTGAGTCTGAACGGGCCTGTGTGGTCGGAGCGCTCCACGGCCGTCGGCTTTCACTACGAGACGCCACTGTCATCACCGCGGCTTTTCGGACGTGAATCCCGACTGATCGAGCCGATCGACGTGGCAGCGGACACGGTGCTGGCGTTCGGGATGGTCGAGGGTCCGGCGGGGGTCCAGGCCCAATCCCTGATTGTGGATCCTCAACATGACATCGGCCTCGACGCCCTGAAGGCGTTCGACCCGAAGCGGCTCGCTCTCTTGGCCAGTGGCCCAGAGATCGTGTCGCTGGGCGGCGGGCTGTCCGTCGAGGCGTCGGCGGCCGCCTTGTTGGACATGCTGCCCGCAGACGTCGTGATCGCCAAGCTCGGGGCGCTCGGCGCCCTGGTCGTCACCCGCGACGGCTCCGAGGGCGTCGGGCCTCGGCCAACGGCCCGAACGTGGCCGATTGGTTCCGGGGACGCCTTCTCGGCCGGGTTCGCATGGGCGTGGGGATCGCAGGGCGCTGCCGCTGTCGAAGCGGCGAGAGTCGGGAGCGCGGCAGCGGCTGCGTGGTGCTCGACGCAGACACTTCCGCTCCCTCAGCAGGCCTTCACCCAATACCCCTCAGCCCTGAGGCGTCGCCCGAGGGTCTACCTTGCGGGGCCGTTCTTCGACGTTGCCCAACGGTGGCTGGTTGACCTCGCCGCCCGCTCTCTCACCCAACTTGGAGCAGAAGTCTTCTCGCCCTTCCATGAGGTCGGCATCGGCGGAACCGACGTCGCCGCCCTCGATCTTGCCGGTCTCGCCCACTGCGACTCCGTGCTTGCCCTTCTCGATGGCCTCGACGCCGGCACGGTGTTCGAGGTCGGTTGGGCGACCTGCGCCGAAATGCCGGTCGTCGCGTTCTGCCAACGCTGCGACGAGGCCGACCTCACCATGGTGGGCGGCTCCGGCACCGTGGTCTACGACGACCTCTCTTCTGCCGTCTATGCCGCGGTGTGGGCCGGCTCGGAGTGAGCGAGCTGCTCCTGCTCTCCGGCGGTGTGGACTCCGCTGCCCTCGCGGCCTGGCGCCGGCCCGCAGCCTGCCTCTTCATCGACTATGGCCAGCGACCGGCGGAGGGCGAGCGGCGCGCTGCGACCGCGGTGTGCGACGCGCTGGGTATCCCGCTTGAGGGCGTCCAGGCGGACTGCTCGTCGGTCGGATCCGGATCTCTGGCGAGCGTCGAGGTTGGTCAGGCGTCCGGGCCGACCGCCGAGTGGTGGTCCTTCCGGAACCAGCTTCTGGTCACGCTCGGGGCGTCTCTTGCCGTCCGCGGGGGAGAAACGACGCTGCTCATTGGGACCGTACGGGACGACGGACACCGCCACGCCGACGGGCGACCGGAGTTCGTCGAGGCACTCGACCGGTTGTTGTCACAGCAGGAAGGCGGGGTCCGGCTGAGTGCTCCGGCCATCGAGATGACCACCGTGGAGCTGGTGCAGGCATCCGGGATCGCCGACAGCGTGCTCGCCTGGACCCACTCGTGTCACGTGTCCTCCTGGGCGTGCGGGTGCTGCACGGGATGTCAGAAACGGCAGGGCATGTTGAGTGATTTGGGCAGGCTGTGACGAAAGGCATGGGGCTTCGGACGACCCAAGGAGCGGCACTGACGCCCGTGGGACTCGCCTGCGCCATCGGGTTCCTGGCTACCGTCTTCGGGTCGAACTGGGCGATCCAACGATATGGCCTCGTGCCTGTCGGCTTCGGGCTAAGCGCACCAGCCGGTGTCTACTTCGCAGGCCTGGCCTTCACGCTCCGTGACCTCACTCAGAGAGTCCTTGGCCGTGGCGGCGTGGTGATGGCGATCGCTGTGGGCGCCGGCCTCTCGGTCATGGTCGCCCCTCGCTACGCGCTGGCGAGTGGCGCGGCCTTCCTGCTCAGTGAGTTGTGTGACTTCGCCATCTATACGCCGCTTGAGCAGCGGGGCTGGATGAGCGCGGTCGCTGCTTCGAACGCGGTCGGCCTCCTGGTCGACTCCGTTGTCTTCCTGGGGCTTGCGTTCGGCTCGTTGTCGTTCCTCACCGGTCAAGTCGTCGGGAAAACCTGGATGACCCTGCTGGCCATCGTGGTCCTCCTCCCCCTCCGGAACCGAACGCGATCACGTCTCGCCAACTGAAGCACCGACCCCGTGGCCAGCGTTTGGGACTGGCCACGGAGCGGGGATAGGTATCTGCGCTGCGGTGGCGGCACCCCCGAAGTGCCCAGGATGACCGATTGGGCGTTGGGAACCGGGGCGGAGCGTGGGATCAAAGAAAGGCACGGCTGTTCGACGACCTCAGTCGTCGTCGAATGCAGCTAGCTCCTGAAGAGCGGTAGCGATCTCCGAAGAAGTCTTCAGCCGCTCGGCAACGGTCATCTCGTCCTCGTTGGGAAGGGACCAGGTCGTGCACGCGATTGGTGTCCCGCCGATTACGACGGTGTGACCGTACTCCTCTGGACGGAGCGTGCGAACGCCGGCCGAAGCCGCGACTGTTGAGCTGGCTGGGACGTCGTTCACCGTTCCACCCTAACGGACTCTCCGCTCCATAGCTGCACACGTTTCATGAACACTTCCCTCCAGGTTCTGATACAGGGGCGGTCGGCTCAAGTGCGGTAGAGCCCAATGACAGTGAGGGCAAGGGTGACGGCGATGCAGCTCCCACCAATGATCGCCATAAGGCGCCGTGCTCCGTCGACGTCTCGTCGGAGTAACGCGTCCACCGGTTCTCGGGCCGTCCAATCCTGACTCCGGCTTCGTAGTCGAAAGGCCAAGACGAGCAGCATGACTGTGAAGAACCCGCAGACAACCAGCCCCAAGGCGGAGAGCATGACGACCCATCGTGGACTCACGAGGTTCACGCCTCCGAAAGCCGCCGCCAGGAATCCGACCAGCGCCATTATCAGCAGGGACTTGCGAATGAAGCTGCCCAGCAGCTCTGTCACCGGATGAAGTCGCTGAGCGAGCAACGCTGTAGCTGTCGCCGGAAAAACGAGAACCAGTGACGCAGCACTGCCTTTTGAGGCGACGATCTTCTCCGGAAAGACGACTCCGATAGCAAGTAGGACTGTGAGAAGTCCGCCGACGAACGCGGCGTCGCGAGCGAGACCCCGGCGTTGGATCTGAAATCCGGCGGTTGCAACTCCGGTGCTTTCGAACTCCATGCCGACCTGCTCAGAGCGGTCTTGGCCTTCATGATTACGGCAACTGATCTGTGCGACAGGTCCGCGCTTCGACACGTCGTCCACGAGAACCTTGACCCACTCCTGGCCGGGTACTCCCGGATCAAGGTGACGCTGCGCCCACAGGCAGAACTCGGCGGTCGTGCCGGGCGGCGCGTTGACCATCATCGTGAAGGAATGAGTGTGGCTGTGGTTCCTAGCCTTGAAATTGACGTGCTTTGGAACGACCCCGAGTGATGCCAGCGGGCTGTACCATCGGAGCGGTTGGGCCTGCTCCTCCACCTCCACGAAGCCCTTCGGCTCGCGGTACCGGTGGGAAACCACGATGCGGTCGCCGGGCGCAGCGTTGACGATGGCAAACCGGTGTGTGGCGCGAGAAACGCTCGTTAGCGTCCCGTAAAGCTGAGAGTTCCCACTAGTCCCACTGTCCTGCATTCGCTGGGCAACGCTGTTCCCCGCTTCTGCCAGCTTCGTAAGCTCAGCCCGGATCTTCTCAAGATGTTCGTCTGACCATCCATCTGCAGCGGGATAGCCAGACGGGTCCTTGGGTGGCTTGCGGATCAGAGGGACGAGATCCTTCAGGAGAACGTTCTTGACCGGTGCCCACTCAGCGTGCTCGTTCCCAGTACCATCGTCTCCATACCGACGGCGGTAGATAACCAGCAGGAACGTCGCGAAGAGGCGGGAAGCTTCACGTAAGCTGAGGATCGCAAGGGCAGACCCGTCAGCACCTCGCGCCTCTAGCGTTGGGTAGGGACGCTTTTGGAAGAATCCAAGCGTCACAAGGCGAGGGGCGGTCTCCAGTCCGCCGGGCTTGAGATCGTTCTTATGATCGGTTAGAAGGATGTCAAGCGCGTCCCTATTTGACATTCCGGCGTACCTATTCACGACCTTGGGATCGAAGTCATCGAGTAGAGCCGGTATGAGAATTGTCTGAGTGACGTCGACCCGCACCAAGTCTGCATTCTCGAAGCGGTATTCCTCGATTCGCCGCCGATTGTACAGTCGTGGCTGTCGAATCAGCTCGCGCACGCGATCGATCTCGACTGGAGGAAGTCGGAGCGTCTCTGAGCTGATGTGGACGCGGACAGCCAAGGTGCCGGGCGCCGATCAGGAGGGGCGTGGGGACAAGCACGGGAACCGGACCGGTATTGGCAGTCCGGCGATCATCCTCGACCCTCGGTCCCGTGTTCGTGCGCCACCCATCCCCACGCCGCATCGCTCCCGCCCGCTCGCCATCGAAGGCACGAGTATGGCGAGGGCGCACGGTTGGCGCAAGAGCTGGGTGGAAGGTAGGTCGAAGGTTCCGCCGCCGGGATTCAGCAATGCATATCCACTGCTCGACCCGCCAGTGTTTCCATCCTCACCCTTTCTCCTCCTGCCTCACCTCCTCACTCGGTGACGAGCCAGAGTACAAAGTCCCCGGAGTCTGCGCTCGCTGGCCCTCTGAGCGATCGGGTCCGTGCCAAGCGTTCCGCCCCATGGACCGTTCCGGTGCGGCGAGACCCTGCCGTCGAAGTCGCTGCGCAGTGTCGAGTTTGGCTGACACTTCAGGGCCGTCCACCGCTTGCGCAGCATTCCCAGCGGGCAAGCCAGCAACGAGCAGCACTCCGGAGTCACACATCGCACCCGCCCCTGACCTCGTAGGGCGGATCACTGCGCCTCGGCGAACCGTCGGCGATCGGGCTGGCCTCGGCTCGACGACAACCGCAGCGGATGCTGCTGCGGCAGCGCATCGGAGATCCGCCGCGCATCTCTCGACGTTCCGGCCGCCCGCCCGAGTCGACCGCGGTCGGCCGTTTCCGACCACCCCGTCCGGCCTGGGTACGGTATCGACTCCTGTGGCCTGTCCTCTGCAGAGCCCTCTGTGCTCGCCGACTTTTCTCCAGCCTCCAGGGGGCAATTGCGGGCATCGGGGAGGGCCGGACCCCGGGAGGTACTCGTGCGTTGGCACAGGCAACCCGACGGCGGGAACCGCAGCGGGCGCTTGGCTCGTATCCAGCGTTCAGATGGAGGCCGGCCAGTCACCGAGCCCGGCGTCCGGCTGAGATGGAGGAAGCGACCTGAACGCTGACGAACTGCTCGTGTTCGTAGGTGCCGGTGCCTCTTGCTCGGCGCCGGCCGGTTTGCCCATGTTCGACTGGATGAGGGACGAAATCCTCGAACAACTAGCACTCGGGGACTACGTGGGGTCAAAGACCACGGGCCCCTCGCCCGAAGTCGAGGTCGCGCGGGGACTCGCGCCGGAGCCGTTCTTCCTGGCTTTGGAGAACAGCGGGATCAGGGTCGTACCTTGGCTTGAGGCGACGCTGTCGCAGGGGCAACCCAACGCGGCACACGTCGCGCTGGCCCAGCTCGCCACCGCCGGGGCCAAGGTCTGGACGGTCAACTTCGATCACCTCATAGAGGAAGCAGCCACTCCGCCGCTCACGGTTCTCTCCTGGGGTGCGGATCCCACGCCGGGCGCCCAAGTGCTCAAGCCTCACGGCACTCTGGGTCAGAAGCTGATTGTGACGGCGGAGCAGGTGCTCCAAGGCTTGGAACCCCTGTGGGAGCAGCGGCTGCGCCAGGACGTCCGAGGCCGGACAGTGGTGTTCCTGGGCTACAGCGGCAGGGATCTGGACTTCCACCCGATCTGGGACGACGTGCTGCGGGGCGCTGATCGGGTCATCTGGGTCGGCGAGGACGACATGGAGCGCAAGCGTCTGATCCTGCGCTCGGTGGCCGCCGCCGGCCGGCTGGAGTTCCTCGGGCCGGCCGCGACCCCCCTGGCCGGGGCGGCGCCGAACCAGTCATGGGACTTTGTCGACTGGTGCCAACGAAACGGCCTCGTGAACGTGCCCGCTGACCTGATCGACCAGCTCTTCGCAGCGGTCACGGTCACCTACCCGCGCCTTACCAGCGACTCTCTGGTCCGCGCTCGGGCACAAGTGCAGGAGATCCTGGGGTCAGCCCGAGCCGCACGGAGAGGCTACCTGAAGCTGCTCGGGACAGGCCCGGAGCGACTGAAGGCGGCCCACGACCTGGTGGGCCTGACGATGAACCACGGTCGCCGGCCGACGGCTCTCGCCCTGGGCCTTTCGCGCCTGATCCCACCGGTGGGACGACTGGCGGGTGCACGCCAGGGAGCAGAGCGAAAACGCCTCACGGTGCTGGCCAAACTGGGCAGACATTCCGCGGTGCTGAAGGCCACGGAGGACCTCCCTGCGGACAGCGTGTCCACTCTGTTCATCCTCCGGTCCGCTTCCTTGCGGTTTTCCGGGTCTCTAACCGATGCCGCCCGCGTGGCCGAGGAGGCGACGGAGCGTGCCCACAGGGAGGGCCACAACGTCCGCATCGCGCATGCCGCATACCAGTGGTGCCAGGCCCTGCTGTGGGCGGAGCGGCTGGACGAGGCCAGGGAGTGCCTGGAAGAGCAACTGACGCCCTATGCCGCCATCGCCGCCAGTCGTTGGGTGGCCTGGGCCAACTTCATCCGAGCCTGTCTCCTGGTCAGGGACGGCGACGCCGACAAAGCAATGAAGGAGCTGCTGCTGGGCGAGGCGCGGTTTCGGTCCGAGGCGTTGACGGACGGCATCGTAAGCATCGAGGCGGCTCGGCTGACAGCGCTTCGACTCGCTGGCGACGACGCCGAGTTCGAGCGTCTCCGGGACGCGCTCTCGGCGCGGATCTCGGCCAGGACCCGCAGCGAGACGTACTACGCGCGTGGCCATCGGTTCACCCGAGAGACCGTGGCGCTTGAGGAGGCCGAGTACCTACGTGTTCACCGCCACGATCTCACCGGTGCACGTCCGGGCTTCACCGCCGTGGCCTCGTCGCCCTATCCGCTCCATGCTGCCCTTGGTGAGCTTGGGCTGGCCCTGGTCGATGCGGAGACCACCGGCGATCTGTCGCACGCCCAGGCCGCCCTCGATGAGGCCCGCAAGATCGGCGCTGGACTCGTGGTGGAGCGCGCCCAAGCCCTCCTGAGCGGAGGGCCTCCGGCTGGTGACGAAGTCTTCTTCTGCTGATTCGGAAGGGACCCGGCATCCGCACCTGCCGGTTATATGAGTTGGTGAGGCAGGGCCGGGTCCCGTGCGGACACCGAGCCGTAGCGCCTCCCTCGTTGAAGAGCGTCCTCCTACCGTCGCGTAGTCATTTCGTCCGAGGAGCCGATGAACGGGACCACGGTCGAGAACCTTCGGTGAGGGGACCATCCACCATTTCCGCGGTCGGCAGGCTTACGGTCGGCAAGATGTCAAGCACCATATTGGCATCCGATGTCAGCCGGCTCCTCCTGGGCCTTGATGACGCCCAGGTAGAAGCGGTACTGAGCCCGGCGCCGATCCTGTCGATCCTCGCCGGAGCCGGCTCTGGCAAGACCCGGGTACTGACGAGGCGGATAGCGCGCCGGATCGCTGACGATTCGGCCAGCGCCCAGCACGTGATCGCAGTGACCTTCACCAACAAGGCGGCCACGGAGATGCGGTCACGGCTCCGTGGCCTGCTGGGCGAAGAGTTCTTTCCTCCACGACCTCGTGCTTTCATGCCCCGGCCCTCCGAGGGGCCTTCGGTGCAGACCCTCCACGGGCTCGGCTATGCGATTCTCGCTCGCTCCTGGTCGACGCACGGCGCGGCTCGCCCTCACCTGACCGACCGACGGTCCGCCATGATCGCTGACGCCCTGGCCGCTATCGACGAGACGACGCTGACCGTCGGCGGTCTCGAAGCCGAGGTCGGTTGGACCAAGGCCAGGGCAATTTCCGCAGCCAACTACGTGGCTGCTGCCGACCGCCACCACCGAGCCGTGGAGGCCGGCGGACGCCTCGTCGATCCCCATACCGTGGCCCGGGCATTCGACGCATATGAAACCCTCAAGGGCCGGCGCAACGTGATCGACCTGGATGACCTCATCGTGTCGGCCGTGCGCGCCCTCGAAGCTGATACGCAGTTCTTGGCCGCCCAGCGCTTTTGGTACCGGCACCTGTTCGTCGACGAGTACCAGGACGTGAACCCCGCTCAGTTCCGGCTGCTTCGGCTCCTTGCTGGCGACGAACCGGATCTCTGTGTCGTGGGTGATCCGAACCAGGCCATCTATGGCTGGAACGGTGCCGATCCCGGCCTGCTGGTCGACTTCAGGAGGTACTTCCCCACTGCGGGGGTCGTGCGCCTCGAAACCAACTACCGGAGCCGGCGGCCGATTGTGGCTGCCGCGTCCACCGTCCTCAACCTGACGGTGCCGACGGTTAGCGAAGGCGCGGAGTCCGGGGCCGTGCCCGCGCTCTGGCATTTCCCCGATCCCCAGGCCGAAGCCGAGGGCATCGCCCGCCTGGTACAGCGGCTCATCCCTCGCTACGGCGCCAGCGGGATCGCGGTTCTCGCCCCCACCTCCTCCCAGCTCGACCCCGTCGCCGTCGCCCTTGAGAAGCGAATGGTGCTGTTCGAGCGGGCGGGCTGGAGCTTGCTCAGGGCGCCCGAGGTTCGAGCCGTCCTCGAACGGCTCCGCAAGCTGGTCAGCGTGCGGAACGGCCGGCCCCTTCTCCAGTCCTCCTATGACATCGACGATCTCTGTGATCGCTCGGCGCGGGGACTACCTCTTGACGATCCGCAGGGCTGGGACGGCTTTGACGACGATGGGAATCCGGTCATCCGGGGCCTGGCCGACAATGACCCGAGGTACATCCTCAACAAGGCCAGCCTGGACGCCTTCGTGGAGCTGCTGGAGGAGTTCGCCAAAGCCATACCCGAGGGCGACATCGACAACTTCGAGGCCTGGGCCACAGCCGTGCTGGCCCGGCGGGAGGCCGGCGAGCGGGGCAGGTCGGTGGTGTTGTCGAGCATCCACCGGGCCAAGGGCCTGGAGTGGCCGGTCGTCATCTTGATGGGATGCACCGATCGCGCCCTGCCCAACTGGCGGACGAGGACCCCCGAAGCCATCCAGGAGAGCCGCCGGGTTGCCTACGTGGCCCTGACTCGCGCCAGCGAGGAGGCGTACTGCACCTGGCCGAGGACCATTCTGACCCGCTCGGGACGGACCGAGGCCACCCGACCCTCGCCTTTCCTGGCCGAGCTGCCCCAGATGGACGGCTCCGCCGGGATGATGCCCCCTGAGTCGAGTTCGGTGGCGTACGACCCCGATGCCGCTCGTCGTGGCCTCAAGGCCTGTAGGAGCCTGGTACCCAAGAGGACGTAGCGGAATGGGCGCCACCGGGAGCTGACGCGACTGGACGGCGATTCCGCCGCGTGCTGGCCAGCGCGGTCTCGATCTTGCTCCGCATCAGCGGCGCGGCTGAGGCTCGGTACGCGCCCCGAGGCGTAGCGCTTCCCTCAACCCGGCCTGGGCTCGCTTCAGCCCGGCGCGATGCTCGGGGGTCGGCCGGCGGTCATACCAGCCGATGGCGCTCTCCAGGTCGTGGAACCTGTCACGAGCGAGCCGCTTGGCCTGCTCGGCACCGGCCTCGAATGCTGTGGTCCAATGCCTCCGACAGGGCGGCGAGGGGGCCGGCAGGGCCGGCTTACCTGAGCGCCCGGCCCTGCAGTCCTCCTTCCAGGCGGCGGCGAGCTGGTGCCGGGCAGCCCCCGCTCGTCGGCATCCGCCTCCGCAATTCGAGGGCGAACCCACCGACGGACACGGCGGCCCAGCCCATGGTGGTCCAGCTCTCGCTCCGGTGAGTACCAGCGGTCGACGGGATGGCCGGCCGTGATTGCTCCCCGCTCGTCTAGTTCGGCCACCGCCCGCCGACTCTCTCCTGGTCGAAGCGCTCGTACAGCGCCTCCAGCGTTCGAGACACCTTCCGCCACCTCCGCACATCCCGAGAACGGATCGAGGATGAAGGTACCTCCCAGCACGGTAGCGGTCGAGGGTTACCTCCCCGCCTCCGTCGTGTGGCCTCGCCCTCGGGGCACCTGGTGAGCGTCCGGGCCTGTTCTGGCTGGAATGCAAGGGGGTGGAACATCCCCGCTCCACCACCGGGGCCCTGGAATGGGTTTGTCAACCGTGAAAGAAACCGGCAGGCGGGACCGGGACCACCGAATGCAACCGTCAAACTTCTAGCCGCTGGATGCAACCGTGAAATCTCGGGGTCGTTCAGGGCGATACGAGGGAGCGACGGGACCCCCAATGCAAAGGTGAAACCTCACAGGACCACCGACGGGGCCGCCTCGCGGACTAGGTTCTCGGTCGTCGGCGACGGTGGGCCTTGCGGGCACTGCCCTCCTTCGTCCGGGCCTCTCGTACTGGCACCTCGCCGGCTGATGGCGCCTCGGGGCTCCGGTCGTTGGCATGCCGACGGTGATGTTCGAGCGCCTCCTGCTGCTCCTGCGAAACCGTCGCCTCCTGCTGTCCTTCGATCCAGGCACGCACGCGCTCACGTACGGGGGGATCGAGATCGGGCGTGGCGGCCAGGCGCTCTCGCACGACGCTGGGGTCGGCGATCCCCGATCCCAGGAGTGCCCGACAGAAGTCGTAATCCGAGTCCCGCCCGGCGACGAGCTTGGACACAGCGAGGTCGTGCTGCTCCAGGCACAGCGCTGTGATGCCATCGGTCCCTTCCGACCGATAGGCGACGAGCCGCTCTTGCCACCCCTCTGGAAGCTTCGCCGTGGTGAGGTCAACGCCGTCGGCGTAGACGCCGTGGGTCTGGTGGAACTGTGACAGCTCGCCCAGGAAGGCATCGACCAGCTCGACTGACTCTTCGTCCGGAGCCAACGATGGGAGGATGTCCACTTCCACCGACTTGAGCAGCGGTTCGGGGAACCGGTTGAGGTCCGCGAACGCGCCCAGGATCGACTGGCTGCCGATCACGATGAACTCTCGGCGGCCGAGGACACGTCCTGCGGCGCGGATGAGGTGGTCGAACTCGTCTCTTCTCAGCGGATGCTCCGAAGCACCTCAAGCCGCTCCTCCTGACTAAGGACGCCCGCGAACGGGCTGCTGCGGCGGAGCCCGCGCGCGTGCTGGCCGGTCGAGAGCAGCACGGCAGCCAGCTCGTGCAGAGGGCCGTCAAGAAGTTGCGCCCACTCCTCTAGCCACGGCCTGGCGTCCGGGTTGGCCTCCCCCATTACCTTGAGGCTGCGCCTGGCGATCTTCCGGACGGACTCGGGGTCTCGGAGGAGGTGGTCGAACACCCTGGCGTGCAGAGCTAGTGAGCGCCGGTCGGTTCGCTGGAGGTGGTCTGCCGTGGCCGGCTCGACCTCGATGCGGAGACGGAAGCCAGCGGCGCCGGCCAGACGGTCAAGCGTCGTGAGGCGCGGCTCCTTGTCGCCTGCCTCGTAGGCGGCGATCGTTGGAGCCGAGGTGCCACCTCGCTGCGCGAGTGCTCGTTGGGAGAGCCCGGCAGCCCGGCGCATTGCCGCCAGCATGTCAGCAGGTCGCTGCATGTTGTTATCCTATCGGATAGCAAGCTGCGGTCCCGGCAACGCAACCGGACGCAGGTGATTTGACACACGGTGATGCGGGCACCTCGGGGCGCGGTCCAGTCCACCCCGTGCGGGCGGGGCCTCCGTGCCCCTCGATCGACTGCTATCCCAGCGCCAAGGGCGCCACTCTGAACTTCGGCATCCCGATCCGGCATGGTCAAGGTGTGGGCGCCTCCCGACACCTCTCGCAGCGGTCCGGCTCCGGCTCAGATGGGACCGTAGCCAGCGACGAGTCCGACGCGGGCCGGCTTTTGAAGCGCACCACAGAAGCCCAGGGCGTCTCCGCAGTAGTAGATGCCCCTGCCGTACTTGACCGGGTCGTGTGCCTCATCAGAGCGGTGAAGGGGCGGCACACGTGAAGTTGGCACCCCCCAGGCGCCGACCTTCATTCGTCGGAAGGAGGGTGCCGTCATCCTGCTCCTTGGACCGGCGGCCGGATGCGGGTCGGGTCGCTGCGCCGTTCGGGCGGGGACGCTTCGACGCGATCGCTCGGCGGCAAGGCCGGCTTGTCCGCCCCCAAGCCCGCTTCGCCGGCACTCCGAGTCTGGCATACCTCCCGCGTCGAGACGTCGACAAGGAGTTCTCGGATGTCACGCCGGAGGAGGGCCCGATGGGTTCTCCGTGCATCAGCGGGCGAAGCGAGCAGACGAGCTTCCCACCGGGGTCAGCAGCCAGGCCTTGCCGTCCAGTACTACAAGGTCTTCTACGCAGGGGAGTCGCTCAGCGGCGCTCATGCCGGCTTCCAGTCACTGAACCGGTACGTCATCGTCGAGGACGACGGCACGATCGGGATCGTGCGTGAGCCTGAGGACGATCCCTTGAGCTACGGACGTCTTCGCACCGCAGTCGTCCTTACGTCGTTGCTGGCGAAGTGGAGGTGGGGAGAGCTGGACTTGACGGCGACGCCTTCGACGACATTGAGGGCCTCTCAAGCCCGTCGTAGCCGACAACCGCTCTTCGTCCAGCACACCCATCCCACTCGCGAATTAGTAGCTCCTCGTGGGCCCTGGCAGCACCGTGACGGTCCGACCGTACGCCGGCACCACGACTAGATCGCCCTCTACCGTGACGTCAATCTGGTGGCCGCGGATCGCTACCGACTGACGACCGCCTTCGACCAGCGTCCTGATCTCGGCCGTTTCCACGCTCTTGACCGGCCAACGTTCCCCGCGCCGGTATGTGAGGCTGTCCGGCGCCGGCGCTCCAACTAGTGGGGCAACCCAGTCGGGCGTACCGCCGAGTGAGAAGGCGATTCGACCGGGCATTTCTGCATCGTGGACGTCGATGACTTCGAAGCCAGCGGCCACCAATCCCCGGGAGACCGCCAGAAGTACATCGGCCCGGGACGTCAGCGTCGCTCGGTCCTCTTCATTGCGGACCGGCCAGTCGCCGGATGCCGCCATCCTGATCTGGTCCCGTGGAGTGTTCGGGCTCCTCACGGACCGAGCGACAGATACGGAGATCATGCGGCACTAGCCCCTGAAGCGCCTGAACGGAGGACATCACGAAGGCGCTGCTCGGTCAGCGGATTGCTTCTGTCAACGACGAAAGGCTCCACTACTCCGATAGGCGCAGCCTGACGGCATGGTCCCTGCTCGATCACAACCCTGAACAGCTCTGTGGCCGGAACGAGATACCACGGCAAGTCTCGGGGGAGGTCGACGGTGAATCCGCTGTCGCTCAGACGGATGTGAAGCACACCAGGGCGAAGGGGCACGATCGCAACAGCAGAGATCCACCTCGCCACCTTCCGAGCGTTCAACCAGTTGACCGGTGAAAACCCGATCAGCCCCGACTGCTCGAACCAGCCGGCCTTCGTTTCAATCCAGTGTTCGCCCTTGAACACCTCGTGATCCCGATACCAAGTGTTGCCCCCGCAGTAGACCGCACTCGGATCGCTCCTCAGCAGGGCCCGGTGAACGTGGACCTCCGCCACTGATGCCCTTATGCCACGGTCTAGGCCTTCCCGCCCGTCGTCCATCTCGTCCTCTCTCCTGGCCGGCGGACGCCGACTCACCATCGGAAGTATGACAGAATAGTAGTCATAGTTGTTCCCACTGCCTACGCGAAGTCGGGGGCCGGGGAGCGGAGCCGCCCTCCCGTCGAGCCCTGCGCCCAGCACTCATCTTGCCGACTCATCACAAGCCATGACGATCCTCCCCGACCGCTTCTCGGGCCGTACCGCAGGCGGAGCCCCGACGACCTCACCGAGCTGGCGATGCGCGTCGCCCTCCTCGGAGAGCCGAACCCTCTCGGCACGATGGCCTTCATGCTTAAGGCGGAGACACCACTGCCGTCCCTGGCAGGGCTCGGCCTGACGGAGGACGCAGTCGCGCAGGTGGCCGAGCTGCTCGTCGTCGAAATGCTTGTCGGGGACCGCGGCATCGACCACCTCACCGCCTTCCGACTGGGGCCGTCTCACCGGGGCAAACGTCCCCTGGTCCTGGAGTGGATGCCCAGACGGCGAGCGTGAACGTGCAGTCGACCGGACGGCGGATCGAAGGCACAACGACCGTCTTCGGATGAGCAGGAAATGGGCCCCCGGGAGCAACGAAACCTTGGCGCCGTTGCCGACGCCGCCGAGCCCCGTGAAGGGCAGTGTTCATCAATGCGGTCGTAGGGCCAGCTCGTCGTCCACGATTTTGCCGACGAGATCGACGAGCCCATCATTGTCGTCCCGGTCGTCTCCGTCGGTTTCGAGGTGTTCTGCCACCCGGCGAAGGACGGCGGCGATAACCCCCTCCTTCTCCTCGGCTTCGACGTCGGCAGGGTCACGGGTCGCATTACGTGACCCGAGGCGCACAGAATCGCGCTGGTAGATCTTCGGTGTGCGCGAGTCCCGCCAGTCGACGTGGTCCCCGACCTCAAGGATTGTGTACCCCGAACGGAACGCCTGTGTAGCGAACCCCGCTCGCAGTGAATGGCTGCTGTACCGGCCCTGGATGCCTGCGGCGGCGACGGCGGCCTTCACAATGTCGTTGACGGCGTTGCCCGAGAGGCCGCTCAGGCCTTCTGAGTGGTTGGCGGCCCGATCCAGCCTGAAGAAGACGGGCTCAGTAGGGAGAGGGGGCCGGCCCAGGAGGGCCGTCACCCGTTTGCGCCACAATGCGAGGTTCGTACGGAGGTCAAGGCGTCCGTCGCGCTGCGGATGGATCAGGCGGACGTGGCCCCTGCCCTCCTGGTCCTTCTTGGATCTCTGCACGACCATCCGCGTCACCCGCTCGTCCTCGGGGAGAGAGTCGAGATCCGCCCACGTCAGGGGGCCCATCTCGCCCCGGCGGTTCCCTCCCTGCCACTCGCACGACAACAGGCAGCCGTTGCGCACCTGCGCGTCACTACGCCGGACCTCGGTCTCCACCAGGCGCCGGCGAAGCTCGTCGGGCAGCCTGCCGTCGGGAACCTGGAGGCCATCGCCCAGCCGTTCGCAATGCTCCTTGGCGATCAGGCTGATGTTGCTGTAGGTGATCTGCCCCTCAGGACCGGCGAACACGGGCCCTGCACGCCCGGACCACTCGTACAGCTCCCACAGGGCCCGGACGGTGTCGAGCAGAGGGTCAGCATGACGGGCGATCTCGATCCGCTTCACCTTGTTGGCGTAGGGCAGGACGAGGACCGCCGGCTCGTCGTCCGATTCGGGCCACGTGAGTTGGTCCCACGAGCTGAAGCGCTCAAGGGGCCGGGGCCCGAGAGGTGCGTCGGGATTCGTCATGAGGAGCAGGATCGCCAGGTTGCGCCGAGAGTGAACGGGCGCGGCGTAGGTGGTGTCAATGAGGCGGGCCCACGCCTCGCGCAAAATCGGCTCCGCCCGCCTCGGGTTGCGCCCGTGCGTATTGGCGTACCCACGCTTGATCATGCTCAGGAGCGGACCCGAGACAGGGTCGGGCAGATCGTGGCTCTCGTGCCAGCGGCTCACCGACGCCAACATCTGCGCGATGGTGCCGGGCTGATAATGCTTGTGGGTGTGCTCGTCTTGGTGGAGGGCGAGGTCGAGAGCCCACTCGCGGACCGTGTCCGGGCTCGCAGGGAGCGGGATCCTGTTCTCCTCCTTGCAGAATGCTACGAAGGCGCGGACGTTGCGGTTGTAACCGCCGCGCGTCGTCGCCGCGTAGGCGTTGTTCAGCACCTCCCGGAGCTTTTCCTGCCTTGCCAGCCTCCGGGGGGTCATCTCGCCTTCGGAGGCGAATAGCCGGTCGACCTGACCTTCGTTGAACACGTCCGGGGAGCCGTCCGGACGGTAACCGGCGCCGGGAGGGAGCACGACGTCGCCTCGCGTTGTCACGCCCGCATTATGAACGGAGGGTGTGACAACGTGCGGCCGCGCCAGATCGGCACTCGTGACGACGTGCCCGCCCTTGCATTGGGTATCGCCCTCCGTCGCCGGGAGCCGGCAGCGCAGGCCCAGCTCCGTGATGCCATCGCATCGGGGCCGACGTCGACGGCTCACTCCCGCTCCTCTGTGGGGGAACGGTGTAGTACGCCGCGGCGCCGGAGGAACTCCTCGGTCTTGGCCACGGTGGTGTGCCCGAGACGGCGACTCAGCCGGACGATGTCGTGGTGCTGATGCCAATCGTGGAGCGCACCGGAGACCCGGAAGGTGCTCGGCGAGACACTGACCCCCACCTTGCGACAGCGAATCCTCACGAGCTGGTCCCAAGCCTGGGGGCGGATCGACTCGGGGCTGTCGCTCGTGAAGTCGGGGTGCTGGGCCGCCATGATCGGCCCTCCGCAGCCCCACAGCCCCTCCCCGGGCCAGGGCCAGACGGCGGCCAAATCACGAAGGCATCGGAGCGGATCGAGGCCGTCGTCGCGCTGTGCGAGTCGCCTGGGGCCGGCATGGGTATGCGCGATGAGGTCCGGCCCGTCCTCGGAGAGGTGCTCCCAGCCCAGGCCGAGCAGTTCCTTCCGGGTAAGAAGCGCCCCATAGCTGACCGCGTAGGCGGCCCGGTCACGCCGGTAGACCCGAAGCCGCATGGCAAGGTCCTCGACTACGGATGGCAGGTCGTCGGCAGAGATGTCACGGGGCTCGCGCCGGCCTACGAGGCGCAGCATGTCGTCGCGGACGACATACCGGTCAGCCTCAGACAGCAGGAGGCCTCCTCCTGCCCGCTCGACGAGGAGCTGGAGCGCGCAGGCTGCGCACTGCAGATAGGGCTTCTCGTGGGGCAGGACGTAGGTGATGCCGCCCACCTCAAGCTCCGCTCCATCGTCGGCGAAGCGGGCCGCATCCGCCAGCACCTCCCGCACGTCGCTGCGCCGTAGCTGGAGGCGCCGCAAGAGCGTCACCGCGGCCAGGATCCAGTACCCCCGGCCGGGGGGTGCCTCGGTCAGGCGGAGGAGCGTCGAGAGGGGCACGCCCTCCACCTCCCGGCGCTCCGGATCGCGAAGCGGGACGCGCTCAAGTGCAGACAGGACGCGCCGGGCGAAGGCAAGCGTGGAGGCTGGGACCGACCCCGTGGTGGTGAACCACCATTCGAGCGCTGTGAGCATTCCCTTGAGGCTTGACGGGCTTTGGCCACGCTCCGCTTCGGTGTAGAGGAACCACGCGGGTCCCTCGGCGACAGGGTGCAGAGGATCGATGCCCTCCGTGGCGGCGAATGCCTCCCACCGCTTCACGTAGCGCGTGTAGCCGTACCGAGTTGTGGGATTGAGCCCGAGCACGGCATCGATAGCGATGTCCTGCGCCTCAACCAGCAGCGTCTCCAGCGTTCCCGCAGAGGACCATTCTCCGCGCACCACTGCTGTCCGCCCTCCCGCCCAGGCATAGGGCGCATTGGGGTCGAGGAACGCCTCGCGCTGCACATCGGGCAGGTCGGCGAGGTAGCGGGCAGTGCTGGAAATGTCGGCGTGCCGGAGAAGAACGCTGATGTCCTCAATCCCCACGCCCGCGAAGTACGCGAGAGTCGCTGCGCTGCGCCTCAGGCTGTAGCCGCTGATCGACGTCGTGATTCCGATGCTTCGCGCCAACGTCGTCAGCCGGTGCCTGATCACGCCAGGGGGCAGCCCGGTGAAGCAGTCGCCTTCGATCTCCCGGCGAGAACGGAACAGCGGTCCGCTGTCAACTCCACAACCGGCCAGAGTCGCGATCAGGCGGTCGAGGGCGGCGACGGGGTCCCGTGCGTCGTGACGGCGGGGGAGCCAGACCCCCTCATGACGGGAGTGCGTCCGATTGGTCTTGGACAGTGGCAGTTCTAGGTAGTAGGCGTCGGGATGCCGTACGAAGTGCTCGATGTGGGCGAATGTCGCCTCGATGGGGCGAAGCAGCCCCGCGGTCGCAGTGTTGACCAGGGCGTGATCGCGTGCGGCGACGAACTCCCCCATCCACTGGTCGGGCTTTTCAGTCGCCGCCTCTTGCGACAGGCCAAGGAGCGCGCTTTGGCTGAGCACAACAGCCTGATGACACGGGATGTCCCCGTCGCCTTCATTCTTGATCGCCGCCAGGACCTTGCGCGCTGTGTACGTGACGTCGCCTGCCTCGCGGTGGCGCCACCGGATGGCGGAAAGGAAGCTGGCTGTGCTCGTAGGGTCGTAGCCGAGTCGCGAGCAGGCGAGTGCGAATGCGGCGATCACGAGCTGGTCCCCCGTGTCGTCGACGCCGTGGTGCGCGAGGAACCTGTCGTAGGGGCGGAGGAGTCGGATGTAGGAGGCGACCGTGCGAACGGAGACTTCATGGGTCGCCGCTTCAAGCTCCATGTACTTGGCCAGCCGGGCCGCCCTTCGCTCCTCGTCCGTGAGGCTCGGCTCGACGTTCTCAGCGTGCATCGCACGCCTCCCACCGTGGGATCGGCCGCCGTCGCCACCGGCCGATCCCGCTTCGATCCAGGCTCATGACCAGCCCAGATGCGAATGTCGGCCGCCTCCCGCCTTTCGACTCGTTCCCGGACCGTTGAGTCGAGTCCTGGGGACTGTTGAGCCGAGCTTGTGTTGAAGGCGATTCTCGCGGGCTCGGGCTCAACACTTTCGCTCGGCGCAAGCTCGGCTCAACAGTTCCCACGACTCGCTCGGACCGGGCCGTTACCGAATCGACCAGCCCTGCCAGGACCACGTCGGGCTGGACCTCGGTCGTGCTGGCCAGGCCGGCGCCGGAGCGGTCTGCGCTGGAGTCTCGGTCCGACGGCCGGGCTCGGCGGTTCACCGGTCGTCCTTCGCCGGAGACCGCTTTGGCTCACGCTCGCCGGCTGATGTGGTCGCTGTGCGGGTGATTGTCGCCACCCGGGACAACACGCCGGCCGCAGTGACCTCTAAGGGCAGTCCCTGGTCGGTGGTGGTGCGCTCCACGAGGGCGCGAGCAGCCAGGGTGGTGTCGTACTCCGACCCTTCCCGTAACTTGCTCTCCACATTGGACCACCATGCCGCATCGGAGTCCGCGAGTTCACGAAAGGTGCACGCGGCGCCCCGCACTGGGCGTTGACCAGCACGAAGGGCCCTTTACTTCGGAGTCATTCGGGCTTGGCCCCGCGCTCCTTCCGGGTCGGACAAGGCGCTACCGGATGCCAGCGTGGGCCGCGCCGAGCCCGGCGCCGAGCGGCCGCTTCAGGTGTCACCCTTCTCCTGCGGCCCACGGGAGGCGCGCACGGCTCTCGGGCCGGACATCCCGACACCGGAAGCCATGGGAGGCGCTGCGTGGAAAGAGGGCCGACTCACGGGTCTTCTCACCCTGATCCCTGCCTGGGCCTGGGTCTACCTCGGTACGCTCATGATGGTTTTGTGAGCTAATTATGGATGGAGCGGGAGGTCGGGCTCCACCCCTCGGAACCCGACGGTGCCTATACTTCGGCGGTCATCGAGGCGCATTTGTGAACCATTTATCGGAGAAACCTGTTTGAGCGGACCGAGTCGCCCACTTCGCGTGGTGAAGGACGGCGTCTCGCAGCCGGCCGTCATCGACCTCATCTGTAAGCGGCCGGCATGTCCCCGTCCCGTCCCCGTCTCCGTCAGACGGGGCGCCCCCCAGGAGTACTGCTCGGCGGCGTGCCGCACCGCCGCCAAGGCGGAGTACCTCGAAGCCCTCAAGCGGCTACACCGGGCCGAGGAAACCGTCCTCCAGTTCCGGCGCGAGGAACGACGACCGTCAGACGACGCCGCGCTGGCGCTGACGCCGGAGGCGCTCGCCATCGTCGCCCTGGCCCGTGACCTGCTGGCAGCCACGGCGGGCGAAACCTCGACCGGCCCTTGGCGGCCCGTTCTGGCCCATCTCGTGGAGGCGCTCTCTACGAAGGCGGCTCCATGACCCGAGGCCACCTCGACGCCGAGGTGCGGGCGTCTCAAATGAGGTCACTGGCCCGAGAGATCGGACTGCTCGGGCATCCTGTGCTCGGCGTGCCGCATGCCGGCGGCAGGCTCGACGTTCTGACGACGACGGACATGCAGGAGGTGGAGCGGCGGAGCTGTCATGGGCTCGGCGCCGTCGGCGACAGCCTGGTCCTGGAGGCGCTGGCATCCCTGCCGCTGGACACGCCCGTTCCGGCGATGCTGATCGACCCGCTGCGACGCATGGCTATCGACGGCGGCCCCGCAGGCCTGGTCGAAATCGCCGACGATTGCTACCTGCGCCGCTGGCGGCCGGCATGTGAGGCCACGGCTACGTTCAGCTTCGCCGCGCCCCGCGGGTGGCTCCGACCGCTGGAGCTGGTCAGCACCACGGTCGGTCTGGCCGATCGATACCTCGTCCTGCAGTCGTCCCCATCGGCTGCCCTACTTGAGCGAGCAGCAAGGGTGGGCGTCGGCGTTGTGCAGTGCTCGGGCCCGGGCGACGCAGCCCTGCTCGCCCCACCGGCATCTCGCGCCCGCCGCCTCGGCGTGCGGCGATGGAGCTTCCTGGAGGGTGTCTACGGCCGGTGGCTGGCCCTCACGGAAGGCGAGACCAGGCCTTCAGGGCCGCGGGAGGATCGAAGATCGCGCCCGTCAATCCCTCCAGCGTCGCAGCGTCGCTGAGAGCACGAGCGCATTCGTCCCGCCAGGCTGCGGGGCGGTCCCGGGGAGGAAGCGACCTCAGCCAGGCCGCGATCTCGGCGAGGACGGCGGCCGAGTGCTCGCGGCCGGTGGGGTCGTCGATCGGTTCCGACAGCCGACGGAGGCTGAGCCCGTTACAGACGCCGCATCGGCAGTCCAGCAATCGCTGGTCGCCGTCCGCGGCCGCGAGCCGGGACCCCCTCACGTAGTAGAGGACAGTGCGACAAAGGACGCGCGGCGAGGGGTCGGCCACCTTGGCGAAGCCCTTCTTGCCCCAACCGGCGAAATGACGCACAGTGGGCGTCGTCCCGACGGCGACGAAGCCACTTCCCCACGCCAACGCGCCGAGACCGGACGCATCGGTCCGCAGCATCGATGTCGTGGGCCGGGCACGCAGGAGGTCAACCAGATTTCCGACGGCCGCCGCCGAGCCAAGGGGGTCGCCGGGATCGGCGACCATCAGTGCGATGCGCTCTGTGACGCCCGACAGCGAGGCGCGCAGCGTCGGGTACAGCCGCTTGGAGAGCCACGCCGTGGCCAGGGGCAGCACCATGTAGGCCGGAGCGCGGTGCTGTCGCTTGCCAGCCAACTGGCAGAAGGTGACGCCGTCGGCGAGCACCTGATCGAGCTGGCGGGTGTCGCCGCCGGCAACGTAGGCCGAGGGCGAGAGGTAGGCAGTCACCCGGAGGTCGGCTTGGAGGTTGACGGTGTCGTCCTCCAGACCGAAAAGAGATGCGGCACGGGGCCGATTCGGATCGTTCTCGTACTCGACTGGGTCATGGAGGACCGTGCCGGAGTAGCCACCGGTTCGCAGCCGGCGGGCGAGGCCGGCGCCGGTGCTGCCGAGAACGACGATCCCGTCGGCCACCTCGGCCAACCGCTTGGCCTCGGCGTACTCGATCGACTTGTGCGCGTACATGAGGACGCCCCCCGAGAGGGCGGTGGCGCGGCGGGTGGTCTTGGGCATAGAACCGGACACTCCCAAACAGAATGGCAGGGCGAGGCGGTCGAAACGCGGATGCTCGCCTCGGGCAGGCAGGGCCGCCGACCAGGGCGAGACACGCGACGCGCACTGCTGCTCCGACATCCTTCGCTCGGCGATCGTGCCGGCCACGACCGTGACGGACACGCCGTGCTTGGTCACGGGGACGCTCGCCGCCCGGGGTCGGTCTGGGCGCCCGGCCTATCCCTTCTCGATTCTCACCAGACACCTGCCGGACGTGGTGGCGCACTCCGGTCCTTGTTAACCCGTGTTGGGCCGCGCTGCCGGGAAGCCGGGTTGCAAGCGTTCAACCAGAGCCGCCCCTGCGATCGGGCCCGAACTCGGCCGGCGGCGCAAGCCGACCGCGGCATCAATCGCTGGGACCATCGAGAAGCAGCTCGCCGATCAGCACCGGCGCCACCTCGTCCGCCGTCCAGCGGCCATTCGGATCGTCGGTTGTGTCCGTCGACCAGGACTCACGACACAGTCGGGCCTCCGACCGCAGCCAAGGGTGTGCTGCCAAAGGAATCTTGCCTTGGGCTGCAGCGAGGAGAAGCTCCGGCAAAAGGATCTTCCGATCGCCCTCGGTGGCCCGGGCGGACGCCTCAGCCATAACGGCCTCGGCTTCCTCGGGCCGAGTGCCCCACCAGGCCTCGTGTGGTTCTAGCCATCGCAGCAAGGAGGCGATGATCAGCGGATCGAAATACGACCGCAGAATCGCCGGAAGCTCGAACTGCTGCCACACGGGAGCGCCTACCTGACGTGCCCGGACACGAGCGGACTGCATGGCGGCACCGACGGCGGCATAGGTCGTTAGAGCGCGCAGTCGATGGCCAAATCGAGATCCAGGTCGAAGCACCGGACGCCCCATCGCTGACCAGACGGGTTCGCCATCGACTGTGGTGTTCGGAGGGGCTAACTCCATACCCCAGAACACCGCGTATGGGTCGGCGTTCGTCGATTCGACTCGTCCTGTCCGCTCCACCCAGTCCTTTGCCGCTGGCGCCGTTATCTCCAACCTCATTGCCAGGAACCGGCTCGCTGCCTCGGCCAGGTCGGCGGGAGCGTCGAGGCGGCTCAAGGGATTCGGAGCCCTCTGAAGGACGGATCCCTCCTCGTCCAATGGCGAACGCCACGGAAGGTAGGTGAGCCACAGAGCGTCGAGACGCCGATTGTAGGAGTTCTGGAGCACAGCCCAGTCGCGGGGTCGCTCCGGTCTCGCGTGTATGACAAGGCCGCCGATTGTGGCCTCGGTCACATCGTGAAGCCCGACGAGGAGCTGCTGCATGGTGCTGCCCGTGACGGTCCCGACCGTCACCACAAGCACCCCGCCTGCTGTCGGGTGGGTGAAGGGTTGAGCCGGGATATCCGTATAGGGCTTTGGCACCACAACGATCTGGGCTGCCTGCCACGGGTCCCGTCCGAGACCTTCGGCGAGAGCACCGAGAAATTCGAGGAAACCGGGTGAATCACGGTCCGACTGCGTCACGACCAGAGTTGAGCAAAGCGCGGGGTCCCAGGGGTCCACCTGCTCAGCGTTTCGGTGAGCGGCGGCGACCTTCCTCGCTCTCTGCGTCACGTGATCGAGGAACACCCCTCCTGGTTGCCGGACGCTGCCGTCTCCGGGGGTCGAAGCCCGGGCGAAGAGCGAGTGGGGGTAGCAGCGGACCGCCAGCAGCTCGCGATGGGCGCGTAGATCGCGGGTTTCAGGATGAGGCAGGCACTGAACCCCGACTCCTCTCACCGCGTCGTAGCTGCTCCAGAGATCACGGGCCTCGACCGCATGAGCCACATCCGGCATGAGCAACTTGGGCTCCGGTAGGACCATCGCTTCGAAGCTGCGAGGGTCGATGTACACCAGTCGAGCGCTCTCGCTGCTGCGGCAGAGCGGGCACGCGTTGGCGCTGGGATATGAATTGGCGACCCGACTGAGGCCAATCCACGCCTGCCCGGTGCCCGTTTGCTCAGAATCCTCGTCCAGGTCTATTTCTGTGGCGCCCCGGCCGTTTCGATTCACGAGTGCCTCCAACCGCCACGGACGCTCCTGACGGCTGAGCGCGCTCGCCATGCGACCACCAACACTCCCGGTCGACATCACCGAGAGCAGCCCAAGGAGCCGCCCTGCGCCCTGAAGGTCGGCGACAGCCTGATCCACTTCGAACTGATTTTGGGGGTAGTCGGTCAGTGTCGCCACCGGCCCCGGAACGAAGCCCTCCGCCTGGAGGCTGGCGTGGAGTGCCAGCACGATGGGGACGAGCGTCGGCGTGTCAATCACGATGCCGAGTTCGTCACCGGCGAAGCCGTGGAGCCAGGTGGCGAGAGCGACGGCGTCACGGGGACGGGCGATCGCATCGGCGACTCGAACGAACACGCCGCTGTGTTCTCCGGAGGGAAGCTGATAGTGGTAAGCGCTTGGGCGCCACACCGCTCGGCCCATGGCGAGTAGCGCACCCAGCTCGGCCGCTCTGGCCCGGGCCAGAAGCTCGCCGGCAACCTCAGCGAGAGTCTCGTCGCCGCGTGACCAGACCAGACGGGGAGCAGTCCCTACGGGAAACTGAGCAAGACCCACAGGGATGCGCCGGCCGGCACGCGTCGCCACCAGGCTCGCAATGCCGTCAGCCTGGTCAGCGAGATCGGCGTCGTCTGCGCCCGAAGTTGGCCACCGGACCAGCACGGAGTTGGGCGCAAGGAAGAATCCGGGTGGGGCAGCCCGGAGCTGCTTCGCAACCCATGTCGACTCCTGCCCAGCGCCGGCATCGATGTCAACAAAGACGAGGCTGTCCGGGTTCTTCGGGACCGACGAGTGAAGCGGAGATTGGGCAGGATGTAGCCGCAGGTAAGCGTCCTCGCCGGTCACGCCGTGGAACCTGGGTTACTCAGCGACGATCAGCTTCGACGAGGCCTGACCCACCGGGGCCCCGGTCTCCTCTGTCCTGCGAGAGGCCGACGCAGAACGATGCGGCATCGGCATGCTGGCAAGGATTGTCGTACCCTGAAACGGAACATCCGTGAGGGCCTCTTGATGGGTGTGGTCGTGGCGGTCGATCCGTACAACGACGAGCGTCCCGGATACAGGATCGCTCGTGAGCATCGTCAACTCCGCGTCATCATCGGAGGCTGCCGGAGCCTCGCACAACGCCGTGGCGAAGCCCGTGCGCGCCCACAACAGACCGGGATCGGTTGCCGTTTTGGCTCGCCGCCGGAAGGCATACTCGGCAAGCCGGAGGGCAGAGGCTTCGTCGGCGACGGAGCGCTCCTCGGCGGTTCCGACGGCAAGCTTCGCACCAAGCGTCGCCGGGACGCCGTATCCATTGTCTGCGATAACCAACTGAAGGCGAGGAGCACTCTCCTCGCCTCCTCCGTCGGTTCGCGCCAATGTGACGAAAGATGCGGCGTCTCGCTCGGCGAGAGGGACTGCGCCGCCGGGGCGAACGAAGGCGTGGTCGGTGACGTTGTCGAGTGCCTCCGTGAGGATTCGCTGCGTCACGATGTCCTTCCACAGGCGGCGGTGCTGAACCAGCACGCCGTCGCGCGACCCAGGCAGTACTGCGCCTATCCATCCTCGGGCGAGTCCCATCGACGCCGACTGACGGATCGTGGACTTGTCGCGTCGATGCGGATCCACGATGACCCGGATTGCGTTCTTGGCGTTCGAAGGCTTGCCCAAGGCTCCGGCATCGCGCACTGCCTGGTCGGTGTCGACGGCGCGGGGCTCGTCGTCAAACAGTCGTCCATCCATGCCGAGGCCGCCGGGGCTCCAGGGCTGTGACCACAGACTCAGCCAGCGGCCGACGGCCCCATCCTCCGCCAATCCGTCAATGATGGTTTCCATCTGGGAGTTGCGTCGACGAGCGAGCCCGTACACGAGGCCGCTGCGGTAGAGCAGAAGTCTGCCGGGGTCGGTGTCGGGGAACGACACCCTCAGAGGCACCTGCCCGACCGAGTTGAGAACCAGGTTGCCAATGGCTGCGACCCAACGAAGTGAGGACCGTTCAGCGGAGTCTCCCGTCAGGGCGGAGAAGTCCAGGTGCACACCGGTGTTGGCTTCCTTCGCCTCCGCGAGGCCAGCCGCAACCATCCGCAGACCATCCGTCGTCCGAACGTCCGCCCAGGCCAAGGGTGTCCTTTTCCACCGGCTGGTGTCCGTCGCTACCACCCGTCCCCTTCTCGAACTCCTGCAGAGCCGCAAGGCGCAGTGCGGACGCCAAGCGGTGTGGTCAAGGGTGAATCATAGGTGCCAGCAGCCTCGGGACGTAAGGATGGCGTTGGCCGGGGCCACGGAGACGGCGGCTTGTCACTCCCGCAACGTAGGCTGTGGGCCTGACAACGTGCACCCGTTTCCTCGTAGACGTGGTTAGCGAGCAGCCGCCATCGCCGTCTTGATCATGGCCGCCCTGGGCGCGGTGATGTGGGTCGGCTTCCAGGCCCTCTGGAACAACACCAACTCCCGGACCACCACCCAGGTCAACACCATCGGGGGCCCGTAGGCGCCGGCGCACCACGTCGCCCGTGGATGAGCGGGGCGGCGGGCTGATCCAACTCTGGGCCGGCTTCTTCGTCTTCCTCGTGATGCTCCTGTTCGCGGTGCAGGTGCTGTTCAACCTGTACGCGGCGTCGGTGGTGACCGCCGTTTCCTACGACGCGGCCCGGCGGGTGGCGGGCAGCGACGGCGGGCCCGACCACATGGCCGACGCCGAGGACCAGGCCCGCCGGTCACTGGGCCGGTACGCCAGCCGGGTCACCTTCGACTGGAGCGCCACCAGCCCCGAGGAGGTGGTGCTTCGGGTGCAGTCCGACAACCCGAGCGTGCTGCTGCCTGTCGTGGCCGGGCCGGTGGCGTTCGACAGGCTCGACCGCACCTTCCGCATCCGGGTGGAGCGGTTCCGGTGAGCCGCGTCCGGCGGAGCGAGTCGGGCCAGGCCGGGATGGAGGTCATCCCCTTCGGCCTCCTGACCTTCGTGGTCGGAGCCCTCCTGGTGGCCAATGCCTGGGCCGTCATCGACGCCAAGATGGCGGTCTCCGCCGCCGCCCGGGAGGCCACCCGTGCCTTCGTCGAGGCGCCGGTCGACGGTGACCCGCTGGCCTTGGCCGACGCGGCCGCCCGGTCGGCCGTCGCCGGCGCCGGCCGCAATCCCACCCGGCTCGTGCTGACGCCGATGGAGGCCGTCTTCGCCCGGTGCGAAACGGTGCGCTTCGAGGCCAGCTACCAGATCCCTGCCGTTGTGGTCCCGTGGGTCGGCGGGTTCGGGTCGGGCTTCACCGCCACCGCCCGCCACGCCGAGGTGGTCGATCCCTACCGCTCCGGGGTGCCTCGGACGGTGAACGGCTGTGCCACCGCGCTCTGAGCGGGGCAGCACGCTGCTGCTGTTCCCTGCCGCCCTGATCATCATGCTGGCCCTGGCCGCCGTCACCGTCGACAGCGCCATCGCCTTCATGGCCCAGCGCCAGCTCACCAACGCCACCGCGGCGGCCGCCAACGACGCCGCCACCCAAGCGCTCTCCGACCGGGCCTTCTACGAGGGCGACCGTATCGAGCTGTCGTCCGCCGCCGTTGAGAGCGTCGCCGTCGACCGCGTCTTCGCCCTCGTCGACCCGGCCCGCCACCACGGCCTGGCGGTGACCGCCGAGGCCTTACCGCCCGCCGGGGTCGGCTGCTCATGGACGGTACGGGTACGGGCGTCGTCTCGTGTCGACGAGCTTTTCGGCAAGGCCATGCCCGGCTCCAGCGGTCAGGTGGCCGTGCACGCGGAGTCCACCGCGGCCCCCCGGCAGGCGTCTGCAGTATGTTGACATAGCTTGAAATATCATCAACGGGAGGGTAGAGTGGCGCTCGATGGCAGAGCGGACATCGATGACGACGGATGCGGCCGGCCGGCGGGTCATGGCGAAGGTGGGGGCCAGCGCCGAGGAGGCGGCCCGGCTGGCCCGGGAGGCGGAGCTGCTCGACGTCGCCCGCCACCCCGGCGTGGTCGAGCTCGTCGGCGTCGACGGGTCCGGCGTGGGCTCCATGCTCCTGACCGCTCACGTGGAGGGGCCCACCCTGGCGGCGGTCGGTCCCCTGCCGCTGGAGGAAGCCGCCGGCCTCATGGCCGCGCTGGCCGGCACCTTGTCCGATCTCCACGGGCTGGGCATCGTCCACGGCGCCGTGTGCCCCGAGCACGTGATCGTCGGCCCCGGCGGCCGGCCCGTGCTCTGTGGGCTCGCCTACGGCGGCAAGGTCGGTGACCCGCTCGGGCCACCGCCGCCGCTTGGGCGGGCCTACTCTGATCCGGCCCGGGCCGGCGCGGAGGCTTTGCATCCCGCCTTCGACGTCTTCGGCCTCGGCGCTCTCGCCGGGTTCCTGGCCCCGGATCCTCCGCCGGGCCATGCCCTGGCCAGGGTGGCCGCCGACGCCACGGCGGGCGAGCTCGACACCCGCCCCCCGGCGCTGGCCATCGCCGAGGCCCTGCAGGAGGCGGTGCCCGCGGCCCGGCTGCCGCGGGGTCTCGCCACCACGCCGCCGGCGCCGGCGGCCCGGCCCGCCTCGGCCGACCCGCTGGCCGCCCTCCGTCGCGGCGGCGGGAGCACCCGCCGCTCGCCCCGCCCCCGCGCCTCGGCCGCACTGGCCGCCACGGCCGCCGTCGTGGTGGTGGGTGGGGCCGTCTTCCTCGCCAGCTCGCCAGGAGCGCCGGCGCCCGAGCCGGTCGCCGAGCTGAGCGCCGTTCCCCCCGACGAGGTCCAGCCCGGCCCGACCACGACCCGGGCCGGGCCGGCCTCGACGTCGACCTCCACCTCGCCGCCGGCCACCACGACGGTCGCCACGGCCCGGCGCGACTGCCCGGTCGCCACCGCCGTCCTCCAGGCCGACGTCGACGGCGACGGCTGCCCCGATGCCCTGCGCTACGCCGACGGGCTCCTCGAGGCGGGCGACGCCCGCTGGGCCCTCGGGCAGGCTGGTGACCAGGTCGCCGCCGGCGACTGGGGATGCCAGGGCACCCGGACGCTGGCCCTGTTCCGGCCGTCGACCGGCGAGGTGTTCCGCTTCGACGGGTGGGCCACCCCGGGCCATGACGTCAAGGCCAGCGCCGTGGTCCGGGTACCGGGAGGGGTCGCCATCCGGGCGGCCGACGTCGACCGCGACGGCTGCCACGAGGCGGTCGTGGAGCGGGCCACCGGCGCAGCCGAGGTGATCCGCCTGCCCCGGGCGGCCCGGTGAAGCGCCTGGCCACCGTGGCCCCGTGGGTCGGCGGCCTCGGAGCGGCGGCCGTCGCCCTGCAGTGGGCCGGTCAGGGCCCGCTGGGCCCGCCGCCGCTGACCGAACCGCACCAGTGGGCGGGGTGGCTCAGCGCCAGCGACCCGTTGATCGCCGCCTTCAGTGTCCTGCGGCTCATTGCGCTGGGCGGTCTCTGGTACCTGGTCGCCGTCACCCTGCTCGGCGCCGGCCTGCGGGCCGCCGGCGCCGTGCGCCTGGTGCGCGTCGCCGACCGGTTCACCGTCGGGCCGGTGCGCCGCATGCTGGCCGGCAGCATCAGCCTCGGCCTGGCCGCCTCCGGGGCGGTCGCCGTGGCCGCACCCGTCCTGCGCCTGCCGGCGGCCGCCGCCCAGACCTCGACCACATCGACGACGTCGGTGCCGCCGGCCACCGTCACCATGCACCGCCTGGGACCGACCGAAGTCGCGACCGGGACGCCGGTCACCGAAGTGCCCCAGGTGTCCACGTCGGCGCCGGCGGCTGACCGCTGGACGGTCAGACCGGGTGAGTGCTTCTGGTCGATCGCCGAGGACGTGCTGACCCGGCACCTCGGCCGCGTGCCGGCCGATGCCGAGATCGTCCCCTACTGGCGGCGGCTGATCGACGCCAACCGAACGGAGCTCGCCCACCGTGACAACCCCGACCTCATCTTCCCGGCCCAGGTCTTCGTCATCCCCGCGCCGTAGGGTCGGCCCGATGGTGCGTCCTCGAAGCTGGACCCGACCAGCGGTGTACGGGCCTGGTGGCCCTTTCACCGCTCCGGCGGGCCGGCTCAGCTGGACTGGCGCCGTCGGAGTGCCAGGTGCTGCCCTGGACGACTGCCGGCCCGGAGGAGTCGTGGTCGCTGCGGTGTAGGTGATGGTGACGGGGCCGGTCGTGTCAATGTCGTACGAGACCCCGTGGCGCTCGGGGCGGCATGGCTCGACCCGCCACCGCCACCACCCGGGGGAACTCAGCCGGCCTTCGTGTCGACGATCTCCACCACGAACCACAGAGCCTCGTTCGGGGCGATGTCGGGCGGGTTCCCTTGAGCGCCGTAGCCCTGGTCGGCCGGGATCCCCAGCAGGCGCTGGCCGCCGACCTGCATGCCCGGGATGCCGTCGGTCCATCCCTTGATGACCCCACTCAGCGCGAAGGGAGTCGGCTGGCCGCGGGAGTACGAGGAGTCGAAGATCTTGCCGGTCGAGCAGGACACGCCGATGTAGTGGGCGGTCACGGTGTCCCTCGCGCCGACGGTGGCACCGGTGCCGACCTGGAGATCCTCCTTGATCAGCTGCGTCGGCGGCGGGCCCACCTTCACCGGCACCGCCGGCGCTCCCGTCGGCAGCGGGTCGGCGACGGGCACACACGGCTTGCCGGCGGCGGAGGCCGGATTGTCCAGGGGCGAGGTGGTCGTCGTGTCGGTGGTCGCCACGTCGGTGCTGTCGTCGTCGTCGCCGCCGCGGCTGAGGAGGAACACCACCCCCAGCGCCAGCACGAAGCCCACCCCGAGCTGGATGGCGCGCCGGCGCCGGGCCCGGGCTTTGGCCAGCGCCAGCTCCCGGGCCCGCCGGGCCTCTCGCGCCGCCTTCTGTCGGTCCCGTTTCGTTCCGGCCATGGGGCAAGGTACCAAGGCGGCGCCGTCGCTCACCGTCGCCCGACCCACACGCCTGGGAGGTCACCGACTAGTCGCTCGGCGGCCTCGCCCGCAGCCGCTTCGTCTCACTCCGCCGGCGCTTCTCCTCGACCCGGTTCCGCTTGGCCGCCCTGCTCGGCCGGGTGGCCACACGGGGGGTCTCCACCCGCAGGGCCTCGGCCAAGCGGGCGGCCAGCCGCTGCATCGCCAGCTCCCGGTTGCGGGTCTGGGACCGCTCGTCGGAGGCCACCACCCGCACGACGGGCCCCACCCGCTCCAGCAGCCGTGCCCGCTGGCGGGGCCCCAGGGACGGCGAGCTCTCGACGTCGAAGCGGACCTCGGCCCGGGTGTTCGACGTGTTGGCGTGCTGGCCGCCCGGCCCGCCGGACGCGCTGAACCGCCACTCGAGCTCCTCGAGCGGGATACGGCAGCTACGGCTGACGACCAGAAAGCGGTCCTCGGGCACGGTCCGACCGTACCGGGCTGGTACCATCACCCCAGCGCCTTTGCGACCGTCGAGGCGCGTCCCTACACCGAGGTAGCGATCCAGCAATGCCCGACGATGTCATAGCAAAGAAGGCAGCCACGATCGGCGAGTACCGCCTCCACGAGACTGACACGGGTTCGCCCGAGGTGCAGATCGCAATCCTCACGGAGCGCATCAACCACCTCACCGAGCACCTCAAGTCGCACAAGAAGGACCACCACAGCCGCCGAGGCCTCCTGATGCTCGTCGGTCGCCGGCGTCGCCTGCTCGACTACGTCCGCAAGAACGACGTCGAGCGCTACCGGGCGCTGATCGCCCGCCTCGGCCTCCGCCGGTAACAATGCCTCTCCGAGCGGCCTGCGGGCCGCTCGACTCGTTTCACCCACAACAGAACAGGCGAGAGTGGCGCCAGAGTCAGCTGCCAGTCGCCAGCTCCTCGGACACCGGTTCGGGTGGCCGACAACTGGGAACTGACCGTCACCGCTCCGTCTGGCAGACAAAAGGAGCACCACATGACGGGACCCGTTTCCGTGTCGGCGTCCATTGCAGGGACCGACAAGACCCTCACCTTCGAGGCCGGCAAGCTGGCGCAGCTGGCCAACGGCGCGGTCGTCGCCAGGATCGGCGACACCGTCGTCCTGTCCACCGCCTGCGCGTCCAAGGGCGTCCGTGAGGGGGTCGACTTCTTCCCCCTCACCGTCGACGTCGAGGAGCGGATGTACGCCGCCGGCAAGATCCCCGGCTCGTTCTTCCGCCGGGAGGGCCGGGCCACCGACCAGGCCATCCTCACCTGCCGCCTCATCGACCGGCCGTTGCGCCCGTCGTTCCCCGACGGCTTCCGCAACGAGGTCCACATCGTGGCCACCATCCTGGGCGCCGACCAGGAGAACCCCCACGACGTCCTGGCCATCAACGGCGCCTCCGCCGCCCTGATGCTCTCGGGCATCCCCTTCGACGGCCCCATCGGCGCCGTGCGCATGGCCTTCACCACCGACGGCGGCTGGGTACCCCACCCGACCTACCAGGAGGGCGACGAGTCGACCTTCGAGCTGGTGGTCGCCGGCCGGGCCATAGACGGTGATACCGCCGCCGGAGGCGGCGCATCGGACATAGCCATCATGATGGTCGAGGCCGGCGGCACCGAGGACGCCTGGTCGTACTACCAGGAGGGCGCACCCAAGGTGACCGAGGAGGTCATCGCCGCCGGCCTGGAAGCGGCCAAGGGCCCGATCAAGGAGTCCATCGACCTCCAGAACGAGCTGGTGGCGAAGTTCGGCCGCAAGGACCCCATCGCCTTCGAGACCCAGGTCGACTACGGCGACGAGATCTGGAACCGGGTGGTCGAGATCGGCACCGGCCCGGTCACCGAGGCGTCGTCGATCGTCTCCAAGGCCGAGCGCAACGCGGCCACCGACGACGCCGCAGCGGCGATCATCGCCGAGCTGGGCCCCGAGTTCGAGGGCGCCGAGAAGCAGATCAAGGCCGCGGTCCGGTCGCTGCAGAAGAAGATCGTCCGCCGGCGAATCGTCGAGGAGGGCGCCCGCATCGACGGGCGTGGCCCGAAGGACATCCGGCCCCTGTCCGCCGAGGTCGGCCTCATCCCGACGGCGCACGGCTCCGGCCTGTTCCAGCGGGGCGAGACGCAGGTCCTCACCGTGGCCACCTTGGGCATGCCCCGCATGGAGCAGATGCTCGACACCATCGGCATCGACGACACCAAGCGCTACATGCACCACTACAACATGGCCCCCTTCGCCACCGGTGAGACCGGGTTCATGCGGGGCCCCAAGCGCCGGGAGATCGGCCACGGGCTGCTGGCCGAGCGGGCCCTGCTGCCCGTCGTGCCGCCGGTCGAGGAGTTCCCCTACACCCTGCGGGCGGTGTCGGACTGCATGTCGTCCAACGGCTCGACGTCGATGGCGTCGGTGTGCGGCTCGACCCTGTCGTTGATGGACGCCGGCGTGCCCATCAAGTCCCCCGTCGCCGGGATCGCCATGGGCCTGGTGTTCGCCGAGGGCAAGTACACCACCCTCACCGACATCCTGGGCGCCGAGGACGCGTTCGGCGACATGGACTTCAAGGTCGCCGGCACCGCCGAGTTCGTCACCGCCCTCCAGCTCGACACCAAGATCGCCGGCATCCCCGCCGACGTGCTGGCCGCCGCCCTCACCCAGGCCCGCGACGCCCGCCTCCAGGTGCTCGAGGTCATGAACGCCGCCATCGCCGCGCCTCGCGAGGAGGTGCGCGAGACCGCCCCGAAGATCATCAGCTTCGAGATCCCGATGGACAAGATCGGCGAGGTCATCGGCCCCAAGGGCAAGGTCATCAACACCATCCAGCAGGAGACCGGCGCCGACATCAACGTCGACGACAACGGCGTGGTCGGCACCGTCACCATCGGCTCCAAGGACGGCGCCGCCGTCACCGAGGCCCAGAAGCGGATCGAGCAGATCCTCGACCCGCCCCGGGCCAACGTGGGCGACGTCTACACCGGCAAGGTCGTCAACATCACCAAGTTCGGCGCCTTCGTCAACATCCTCCCCGGCCGTGACGGCCTGCTCCACATCTCCAAGCTCGGCCGCGGCAGGCGGGTCGAGCGGGTCGAAGACGTCGTGTCACTCGGCAGCGACATCACGGTCCGAGTCGACGACATCGACCCCCAGGGCAAAGTGGCGTTGTCCCCCGTAGGGGACAACGACACTTCGCCCGATGAAGGCGGCGACGGGCCTCCGGCCCGGCAGTCCTCTGGTTCCGACCGGTCAAGGCCTTCGGCCGACCGGCCGGCGTCCGCCTCGTCGGCGGCCGCTGGCGGCACCGAGCCTGCGACCGAAGGTCGGGAGTTCGTCTCCTTCGAGGCCCAGTTCGAGGCCCAGGCCAAGGAGAAGTTCGGCGACCTGGGTCCGGCCGACCTGGCCGCCGGCGGCCGCCCCGAGGGCGACCAGCCCCGTCGCAACCGCGACCGCGACCGCCGGCGCCGCTAAGTGGCAGACACGATCCGGGCGGACACGCTCGGCAACGGGATGCGGGTGGTCACCGAGGCGATGCCCGACGCGCACTCGGTGACCGTCGGCTTCTGGGTGGACGCCGGCAGCCGGGACGAGGCGCCAGCCGAGGCCGGCGCCTCGCACTTCCTGGAGCACCTGCTGTTCAAGGGCACCGAGGAGCGCAGCGCCCACTCCATCGCCGAGGACATCGAGGCGGTCGGGGGCGACATGAACGCCTTCACCACCAAGGAGTACACGGCGTTCTACACCCGCCTGATCGACGAGGACCTCGAGCTGGGCCTCGACATCCTGTCCGACATCATGTGGGCGCCGGCCTTCCGGCCCGAGGAGATCGACGCCGAGCGCCAGGTCATCCTCGAAGAGATCAACATGCACGAGGACGAGCCGTCCGACCTCGTCCACGAGCTGGTCCACGAGGCCCTTTACCCGGGCCATCCACTCGGCAAGGAGGTGCTGGGGGAGCGGTCGACGATCACCGCCATGACGCGCGACCAGATCGCCGACTACTTCACCACCCGGTACAAGCCGCCGAGCATCGTGGTAGCCGCCTCCGGCAACCTCGATCACGACAGCGTGGTGGGCGGCATCGACCGGCGTTGCGTCGCCAAGCCGGGCACCGCCCCGGCGCGTGAGCGGCCGGCGCTGGCCCCGGTGCGGCCGCTGATCGTGCAGCACCGCAGCACCGAGCAGGCCCACATCGTGGTGGGGATGCGGTCCCTCGACCGCCACGACGACGACCGTTTCGCCCTCTCGGTCCTCAACCAGATCCTGGGCGGCGGCATGTCGAGCCGGCTGTTCCAGGAGATCCGGGAGAAGCGGGGCCTGGTGTACTCGGTGTTCTCCTACCGGGCCGCGTACCTGGAGAGCGGTGTCCTGGCCGTCTACGCCGGCACCGCGCCCGGGCGGGCCCAGGAGGTGCTGGCCCTCATCGACGACGAGCTGGACAAGCTGGCCACCGGCCCCCTCACCGACCGGGAGCTGGCGGTCGCCAAGGGCCACATCAAGGGCAGCCTGGCCCTCTCGCTCGAGGACTCCGCCGGCCGGATGAACCGGATCGGGCGAGGCCAGCTCATCCACGGAGAGGTGCTCACCTTCGAGGAGATCGTCGCCCGCACCGAGGCCGTCACCCACGACGACCTCCGGCGGGTGGCGGACAAGGTCTTCGGCAACGAGCGGGTGCTCGCCGTCGTCGGTCCCTTCAGCGAGGACGATTTCGCCGAACGCGTCGCCTGAGACCTAGGACGGGAGCCGGCCGCAGCCCATGAACGGCACGGTGGCCACCGCCGGCGCCGGCCGGGACCGGTCGGCGGCATGGAGGACGAAGTCCAGCAGCGATCCGTCCGGGCTCGGGTTCTCCAGGCTGAGGCGGTCGTCGAGGACGACGGTGGGCACGCCGGACACGGCGAACTCGCGGACCATGTCCATGCCGGCGAAGCCGTCGACCACGTCGACGTCGAGGCGGTCGGTGGCCAGCCCCATGCCGATGGTCGTGACCACGACCGGGGGACAGCCCGGTCAGGTGGGGGTGGCGAACACCCGGGCGTGGACGGCCTGGGGCAGCGCGTGCAGCGCCTCGGCCCACCCCGGCGGCAACCCGTGGTCACCGGTGGACGCCCGCCGCACCGCCTCCAGCAGGGCCCGGAACAGGTTGACCCGGGGCACGCCCACGAACCGCACCGAGCCCGCCGACGCCCGGCTGGCCACCGTCAACGCCGGCACGTCGCCGGCGCCCTCGCCGGTGACCGTCACCCCGATGCGCGGCTCCAGGGCGGCCAGCTCCCGGGCCAGCCGCTCGGCCCGCGCCGCCTCCTCGGCGCCGGCCGCCGGCGTGATGGCCAGCGGCGACGACCGGCGGGCGGTGACCGTCAGCTCGACCGGCGCGTCCATGCGCCCTTCCAGCTGGGCGACGACGTAGCTGCGGTCGACGTCGTCGAAGAACGACGCCGGCCCCCTGCCCAGCTCCACTTAGTGGACGAGCACCTTGGACTTCAGCACCATCTCCTTGCTGAGCATCCGGCACACCGGGCAGTTGCGGCCCACGTTGGCCAGCTCGGTGAGCTTGCGCTTGCTCGTGCCCGTCGACTGGATGTGGATCTCGTAGGTGATGGCGCTGAACTTGTCGGTCTGGTCGGTGTTCTGGAAGAAGCCCTGGGCGTCGAAGCTCATGTTGACCTTGACCGACAGAGCCTCCAGGACGATGCCCATGCGGGCCGCGTGCCACGCCGTCTGGTTGATGATGCAGGCGCCCAGCGCCGACAGCACGGTCTCGACCGCCTCGGGGCCGGCGTCGTCGCAGCCGGGCATCTCGGCCCAGTCGTCGTACTGGATGGAGTACTTGCGGGTCAGGCGCTCCTTGCGTTCGCCCATGAGGCTGAACGGCCCGATGTAGCCGGTGGCCCGGGTGCCCTTGCCCTGCCACTCGACGAAGGCCTCCAGGTCCAAGACGACGGGGCCGTCGCCGATGGCCTCGTAGAACGCCCGCAGCTTGGGGATCGGTATCCCCGAGACCTCGTCTTGCTTGGCCGTGACCGGCAGTCCCATGGATCCTCTCCCTCGCATCGCAACCGAAGGTCTGCAGTATGACCGTCAGAAGAGGGCGAATTCCAGGAGAAGTCCGAAGGGGATCAGCAGCCAGCCGACCACGGTGAGGGCGATGGCGATGGCCGCCATCAGGCTGGAGTTGTCGCGGGGCGGGCGGCCGCACCAGCCGATCGTCTCCCAGAGGGCGGCGAGGGGCCGGTCGAGGCTGAGCTTGATGCGGCGGCGGGCGACCGCCGCCCCCTGCAGGATGACCCAGGAGGAGGCGGCGACCAGGACGAAGGCGGTGGCGATGGCCACGGAGATGCCCACGCGCGAACCGGCCGCGGCGCCGACACCGTTCTGCACCGCCCGGGTCAGGGAAGAAACGACGGCGCCACCGAGCAGGAACGCAGGGATGCCGACGGTGTTCTTCTTGTAGGCCGGCGCCGATCGCTCGACGTCGAGGCGGGACCGCAGCAGTATCGACCGGGCCGGGTCACCGGGCGGTACCCATCCGATGCGCCGGGAGTACAGGTCGCGCAGGGCCTCCACCACCTGGTGCTGGTGGCGGCGGACGACGTAGCGGATGACCTGCTGGACCAGGTAGGAGGCGACCCGGGTCAGCGGCCCGAGCCGGCGGACGCTGCTGGGCGGGCGGCTGCCGTTGCGGGACAGCACCTCCAGGGCGTGCATGGCCACGGCGTGGGCCTCGGGCACCCGGTCGGGACGGCGCAGCACGCCGGTGGCGGCCAGCTCGCGCAGCATCTCTCGCTCGACCTTGCCCTGGCCTCCGAGCTCGGCGAGCAGCTGGTCGGTGGCGGCGTCGTCGCGGTCGTAGAGGATGCGGAAGCGGGCGAGGCGCTCGTTCAGCTGGTCGACGAGCAGCGGTTGGTCGGCCTGCGGCTCCTCCCGTCTCATGGCGGCCAGGACGATACTGGCCCCATGGCCGGCCCTGACGACATCACCGCCACCCTGGGGCTGGAGCCCCATCCCGAGGGAGGCTGGTACCGGGAGACGTTCCGGGAGCCGGCGTCGAGCGCCATCTACTACCTGCTCAAGGCGGGGGAGCGGTCGCACTGGCACCGGGTCGACGCCGTGGAGGTGTGGCACTACTACACCGGCGCCCCCATGGGTCTGGCCATGTCGGCCGACGGGCAGACGGCGGAACACCATGTGCTGGGCCCGGACCTGGCCGCCGGCCAGCGCCCGCAGGTGGTGGTGCCGGCCGGCGTCTGGCAGGCGGCCCGGCCCCGTGGCGCGTGGTCGCTGGTGGGCTGCACGGTGGCGCCGGCGTTCCGGTTCGAGGGCTTCGAGCTGGCGCCGGAGGGCTGGCACCCCGGGCGGTAGTTCCAGCGTCACGCCACGCCGGGCGATCCGCCGGGCGATCTGACAGAGTTCTGCCGTGATTCGTGTGGGGGTGTTCGGGGCCGGCGGACGGATGGGTTCGACGGTCTGCCGCGCCATCGTGGCCGACCCTGATCTGCAGCTGGTCGCCGCCGTGGACCCGCTCCACGCCGGCATCGACCTCCGGGGCGTGACCGGCGCCGACCTCCCCGGGCTGCAGGTGTCGCCGGACCAGGAATCGCTGGCCCGGGCCGAGGCCCAGGTGGCTGTCGATTTCACCCACATCGAGGCGGCCCGGGCCAATCTGGCCTGGTGCGCGGCCAACGGCATCCACGCGGTCGCGGGCACGTCGGGCTTCACGCCGGCCGACTACGAGGAGCTGGCCACCCGCTTCACCCGTAGCAACTGCTTCGTGGCTCCCAACTTCGCCATCGGCGCCGTGCTCATGATGCGCTTCGCCGAGCTGGCCGCCCCCTACTTCGAGACTGCGGAGATCATCGAGCTGCACCACGACCAGAAGGTCGACGCCCCGTCCGGGACGGCGATGCACACCGCCGAGCGCATGGCGGGCCGGTCGTCGGACTGGGCACCCGACCCGACCACCGAGGAGGTTGTGGAGGGCAGCCGGGGCGGCGCCGCTGCCGGCGGCATCCGTATCCACTCGGTGCGACTGCGGGGGTTGGTCGCCCACCAGGAGGTCCTGCTCGGCACCGCCGGCCAGAGCCTGTCGATCAGGCACGACTCCTACGAGCGAGCGTCATTCATGCCCGGGGTCGTGCTCGCGGTGAAGGCGGTCGCCTCCCACCCCGGGGTCACCGTCGGGCTCGACGCGCTTCTCGACATCTGACGGCTCGCCCTCGAGCTCCTCGAGGTCCATGTCGAGCTTGCCCTGCATGCGGTTGAGGACCACCGAGAGGACCACCAGGCCGATGCTCACTGCGGTGGTGGCGACCAGGTTGCGGCTGAAGAACCCGAGCAAGCCCTCCACCGGGCTGGAGATGACCGAGCTGAACCGGCGCACGAGGAAGACCGACGTCAGCGTGCCGGACAGGTTGGCGATCATGAATCCCACCGGCGACATGCCCGTCTGGCCGGCGAGGGCGCACACGATGGCGCCCGGGAAGGCGAACACCATGGGATAGCCGGCCTTCTTGAACAGCTTCTCGGTGAAGGGGACCAGGTCGCCGGCGCCGCCCTTCTTCTGCAGCCAGCGCAGGGCGTTCTCGCCGTAGTACCGGCCCAGCAGGTAGAAGAGCGGGTCGCTGAAGGACCGCCGGAGCACGGCGACGATCACGAACGGGACGATGTCGACGTCGCGGGCCAGGACCAGGAAGCGGTTCCTGGAGTCGAGGGCGATCATCAACAGGGGGTGCCTGGTGGCCAGCGTGGGGGTGAAGGCGCTGGCGATCAGGCCCATGGTGGTGATCATCACGATGGGGGTCACCAGGAGGATGAGCGTGCGCCGGGACGGCTTGGGTCGCTCCTCGACGGCGGGTTCGTCCTCGGGCACGTCGGTGAACGTTAGGCGGGCCGGGCGGCCTGAGGTTTGTCGGGCGGCCGAGCCGCCGTGGCGGCCCTCATGTGGGCGGTCAGCTCGGCGAGGCTGGCGTGGGCGTTCAGTCCGCTCGTCGAGGGCATGACGTAGGCCGGCGCGCCGGCGAAGGCTTCGGGCTGGAGGCCGGCGGTGGCGTGGCGGTCGACCGAGGCCCGCCAGCCGGCGAGGCCGACGAACAGCACCACGCCGGGCCGCAGCCATTCGACCAGCCGGCGCACCCGGCCGGCGCCGGCCTGGTACTCCTCCGGGACCAGCACGGCGGCGTTGGGCGTCGCCCGCTTCACCAGGTCGGTCATGCCCACCCGGTCGTGGACCAGGCACCCCAGCGGGTCGCGGGGACGGCTGAGGAGGCCGGCGGCCACCGCCGCCTTCCAGAACCGGTTGGTGGGACCGGCGAAGCCGTACCCGGCGTCGGCGGCGACCACGCTGGGGTTGAGGCCGCAGACCAGCACCCGCAGGCCAGCGGCGACCGTGTCGGGCAGGGTCCGCGCCCGGCGGGCTTCGGCCCACACCCGCTCGCCGTCGACGGAGACGTCGTCGACGGCGAAGCCGGCGCCGGTGAGCAGCCCCGCCAGCTCGTCGGGCTGCCAGTAGGTGAAGAACCGGCCCGGGAAGTCGTCGCCCGGCCAGTCGCCCTCACCCTCGCCGGCGACGCCGGAGATGGTGAGCGGGGCGCCCACCTCCAAGGCCCAGTGCAGGCGGGCCAGGGCCAGAGGGAGGGCGTCACGAGGCACGTGGAGATAGGAGTTCGACGCCCACGCCCCACCGAGGCTCTTGTCCCGCAGCGGAGGGGCCTCGATGTCCGCCTGGACCAGCAGCGCCCCCGACGGCCGGGCCAGGGCGAGCATGGACCCGGCGGCGTCGATCGCCACCACCCGGCCGGCGCCGGCCAGGTCGTCGAGATAGTTGCCCGGGCCGCAGCCCAGGTCGGCCACGACCAGCGCCGGCAGGGCCCGGCCGGCGAGGCGCCGCGCCCGCTCCCGGTGGAGGGGGGTGCGCTTGGAGGCCCACTCCTGGGCCCGGCGCTGGTAGACGTCGACAGTGGCCCGGTCCATGGTGGCGAGGAAGGCCTATGGTACCGGCGGCGTGCTCGGCGACTCGAGAGCAAGGCGACCGTGGTGACCGACGGACGCGCCGCCGGCCGCGGGGGAGTGAACTGAGGCCACTTCCGGGTACAGAGAGCGTGCGAGCGTGCCGACGTTTTGCATGTGTTGCGCCGGATTTGGGACCGTGTTGCTGAAGATGGAGCGTTTGAGCTGACGGGTCGACGCGTCGGAACGGTGGTTTTGAAGGGGGTGGCGGGGGTCGCCGCTTTCCTCGTCCTGGGGAACCTGGCCATCCTGGCCGCCTCCCTCTGGGCCCGGGAGACGACGCCGGCCGCGGCGCCGCCGGCCACGATCGCCGGCATCGACAACCTGCGCGCCGTCGACGCCAGGGTGTGGCGGGGCGCGGCGCCCACCACCGAGGGCTACCGCAACCTGGCCCAGGCCGGCGTGAGGACCGTCGTGGACCTGCGAGCCGAGGAGGGCATCGAGGCCGACTCCAAGACCGTCACCGACCTGGGCATGAAGATGGTCAGGATCCCGATGCGCGACGGCCAGGTGCCCTCAGCCGACGAGGTCGACGCCTTCCTCGCCGCCGCCGGCGAGTCCGACGGGACGGTCTTCGTGCACTGTGGGGCCGGCGTCGGCCGCACCGGGGCCATGGCCGGCGCCTACCTTGTCAACCAGGGCGAGCTGTCCAGGACCGCGGCCCTGCGCCGCAACCTCGCCGTGGGCCCGCCCAGCCTGGAGCAGATCGCTTTCGTGGCCAGGATGGACGACGGCTCTCCCGAGAAGCCGGGTGCGGTGGTGACCGCGGTCAGCCGGGTGCTCGACGGCCCCCGCCGGCTGTGGAGCCGCTACGGCCTCTAAGGCGATGCCGCCGGCCCGATGTCGCGTTTGGTCACGACATGGGCCTTCACCTTGTCCAGGGTGGTGTCCTCCAGGCAGCCCTGGAGCCGGCGCCAGGAGTGCTCGCCGAGGGCCGGCTCGGTGACCAGACGGAAACGGCCTTCGGACAGCTCCACCACGCCGGGCTCGGCCAGCCGGTGCCGCACCGTCCCCTGGCACGCCCCCCACAGCCCCTGAGCCGACAGCAGGGCGGAGCCTCCACGGTCTCGGGACTTGAGGTCGAGGACGATCTCGCTCCGCGTGCCGGGCAGGACCCGGTCGGGCCGGTCCTGGGTGAGGTCGGCCAGCACGTCCACGCCGATGGCCAGCGCCGCCACCAGGACCACGACGGCGAGGGCCCGCTTCATCGCCCCGGGTCAGGCCCCTCGAGGATGGCCAGCGGGTCCTCACCCTTGTCGGGCACCAGGCCGCCGGCCGGCCATGCCAGCGCCGTGAGGCGGGACGCCAGGCCCCGCTCCAGCACCGGGCTGGCGGTGACCCGGGCCAGGCGCTCGACCAGCCACGCCAGTCCCGACGCCACCACGCCCATGCCGATGAGCACCGGCACGAAGACGCCCAAGCGGTCGGCCTTGGGGGCGAGCCACTCGAAGTGGTCGTGCGCCGGCGGCGCCGTCTCCCGGATGCGGGCCAGCACCGCGGGGTCGGGCGCCTGCATGCGAGCCTCGAGCCGGCGCAGGCGGCTGAGGACCAGGGCCGTCCCCATCGCCACCTCGGTGGCGACGAAGAGCACGCCGGCGATCAGGGCCCGGTTCCACTCCCAGCGCCAGAGGTAGACGAAGAAGTAGAGGGCGGTGAAGAACAGCATGGCCCCACCAAGGGCGGCGGCGAAGCGTCCGGGCCTCATGCTGCGCCCCTTTCCGGCCCCTCGACCAGGGTGACCTCGCCGGTCGTGCCGTCGACCACGACCGTCGAGCCCGCAGGGAAGCGGGCGACGGCATCCTCGACCCCCACCGCGGTGGGGACGCCGAACTCCCTGGCCAGGATGGCGAGGTGGGAGAGGAAGCTCCCGGTCTCGGCGACCAGCCCGCCCAGGCGGGGGAGCAGGGGCGCCAGGTCGGGATCGAGGGTTCGGACCACGAGCACGGCGCCGGCCTCCGGCGCCCCGTCGCCGCCGTGCACCGGGCCCGAGCCCCGCCCCCCGCCGGCGCCGGTGCCCGCGCCGGCGCGACCGGTTCCGCCCCGCCCGTGCCGGCGGACGCGCCCCGAATGGGGTCGCCGGCCGGCCGGGGCGACGGTGCCCGCAGCGGTGAGGCGGAACCGGGCGGGGAGCGGTGCGCCGGCCCGATCGCCGGCCCGCGCCGGCACGTCGGCGGGGATCGTGCCGGTGGCGACCGCCTCGACCAGCTCGGGCATCCGTAGCCAGCGGACGTCGCATGCAGAGGCGGCGGCACCCCGGGCCACCAGCCGCCCGCCCAGCTCCCACGCCGCCCGGGCCGTCAGCTCCTGGAGCCACCGGGCCCGGAGGCGCAGGGCCTCGCGCAGGACGGCGGCCCGATCGGGCTCCTCGTCGTCGGCGCGCCCGGGGATGAGGGCGTCCACCGCCGGCGGCAGGACGATGGTGGCGCCTATCCGGGGGGCCACCAGGGCCAGCACGGAGGGGTGCCGCAGGACCAGCTCCTCGTCGCTCAAACCCTCGGCCCGGCCGGCGGCGACCGCCCGCAGGGCCACCGACGCGGCGGTGCCGGTGGGCACGGCGTCGGGGGTGACCAGCCAGCCCAGCAGCACCTCGTAGCCGTGGAGGGCGGTCAGTCCCTGGCGGGAGCGGCCGAGGACCCCGAGCAGCTCCCGGTCGGAAAGGCTCTGGACGGCGCCGACGGCCAGCAGGTCGCCGTCGACCTTGGCCACCAGGTCGGCGGCGAGCGCCGGCAGGGCGGAGCGGAGGCGACCCACCCGCCAGGCGGCGACCAGCCGGCGCATCGGCGGCCGGGGGTCGAGCTGCTGCCAGAGCGACGTGGGGCCCTCGTTGCCGAGCAGGAGGTCAAGGTCGGCGGCCACCCGGCCGGCCACGGTGGTCACCACCGGCGATTCCGCCAGGCGCCGGCGCTTGGTGGTGCCGGCCAGGGCCAGTGCGGCCCGGAGCCCGTCGCGCAGGGGCTCGACCCAGAGGTCCTCCTCCAGCGGCGACAGCGGCTCGGGGAAGGTCTCGGCCACCGGGCCGGGGCCGAGCGTCGGCCCCTTGCCCACCCGGCTGCCGATGGCGGTGACCGGCCGGCTCTGCAGGAGCCACAGATGACCGTCGGCGCCGAACGCCCACTCGATGTCCTGCGGCCCACCGAAGACGCGCTCGGCGCGATGGGCCAGCGCCCGCAGCTGGCGCAGGCTGTCCGAGGACAGCGGGCCGCCCTCGGGCCCATCGACCATCCGCCGGCGCGAGAGCACGTAACGGCTCCCGTCGACCGTGCCGCCGACGACCGCCGCCGGCCCCGCCTCGCTGGCCGACACCACGACGTGGTCGGTACGGCCCGTGACCGGGTCGACCCCGAACATGACCCCGCCGACGGTCGGGGCCAGCTGGGGCTGGACCAGCACCGCGATCGGCGCCGGCTCGGCGGTCACGAGCTTGGCCGAGTGCAAGACGGTGTCGACCGCCTCACGGAACGCCGACCACTCGAGCACGTCGAGGACCGAGGTGAACATGCCGGCCATCGAGCTGGTGCTGGAGTCCTCCACCGTCGAGGAGGACCGGACGACGACGGGGCGCCGGCCGTGGTCGGTGGCTGCCGCCCACGCACCGCGCAGCTCGGCGCCCACCGGCAGCGATCCTGCGAAGGCGCTGGTGGTGACCACCCACCCGGGAAGGACGGGCAGGCCGGCGCGCAGCGACCGGGCAAGGGCGGCGGCCTTGGCGCCGGCGGTGGCCGGGTCGAGCGCCGCCGCCGAGTCCAGGGTCACGACGGCGCCGGCCGCCTCCACGTTCGGGCCGGGCTCGAATACTGCCGTGCTCACCTGTCACCCCCGATGCCGGGTACCTGCGAACTGCAACTGCCGGAGATCGCTCCGCTATTCCCTCATTGAGACACGCGCGGCCCGAAAAGGGAAGGGCCGAAGGTCAGGCGGTGAGCGCTCCGGGGTCCGCTTCGCGGGCCAGGCGGCGCAGCGCCCGGTGCTGGAGGGACCGGACCGTGGCCGGCGGGCGGCCGATGGCCCGGGCCACCTCGTCCACGTCCAGCCCTCTGACGACACGGAGGAGGACGACGTCGGCCTGCTCCGGAGGCAGGACGGCCACGACCCGGGCCGCGAACGACGCCGAGGCCATCTGCTCGGTCGCGGCGTCGTCGAGGGCCCGTCCCACCCGGCGGCCGCTCCGGCGGGTGGCCTCGATGACCTGGTAGCGGGCGGTCGTCGCCAGCCACGCCCGGAAGGCGGGCTCGTCGCCGGAGAAGCGGCTGAGGCTGCCCGCGACCTCCAGCCACACGTCGGCGGCGATGTCCTCGGCATGGTGGGGGGCGATGACCGCCAGCATCCGCAGGAGGCGGGGCTGGAACCGCCGGTACAGCCAGCCGAAGGCCCACGGCGAGCCCTGGCGCGCCGCGGCCAGCACCTCCTCGAACGCCGGCCGCCGGGGCTCACTCACATGGAGCATGTCGACAGCCGGTGGTCGGTCCTGAAGTAGAGAGGCGGGTGGCCGGGCCAACCCGGCTCAGGAGAGGGCGGCGACGACGTGGTCGATGGCGCCGGTGAGAACGGTGACGTCGTCGGGGTCCACGTTCGGGTAGACGGCCACCCGGAGCTGGTTGCGGCCCAGCCGGCGGTAGGGCTCGGTGTCGACGATGCCGTTGGCCCGCAGCACCTTGTTGACCGCCTTGGCGTCGATCGACTCGTCGAGGTCGACGGTGGCGACCACCGGGCTGCGGTCGGCGTGGTCGGCCACGAACGGGGTGGCGTACTCGGACTTCTCGGCCCAGCCGTAGAGGATGTTGGTCGATGTCTCGCACCGGGAGGCGGCCCACTCCAACCCGCCGTTGCCCAGGATCCAGTCGACCTGGTCGGCCATGAGGAAAAGGGTGGCCAGTCCGGGGGTGTTGTAGGTCTGGTTGAGCTTGGCGTTCTCGATGGCCGTGGCCAGGCTGAGCGACTCGGGGATCCACCGGCCGGTCGCCTTGATCCTGTCGACCCGCTCCACGGCCGCCGGTGAGCAGATGGCGATCCACAGGCCGCCGTCGGCGCCGAAGCACTTCTGGGGCGAGAAGTAGTAGACGTCGAACTGGCCGGGGTCGACCCGCATGCCGCCGGCAGCCGACGTGGCGTCGACCAGGACCAGGCCGTCCTCCGCCGGCGCCGGCCGGAGGACCTCCATGGCCACGCCGGTGGACGTCTCGTTGTGGGTGAGGGCGTAGGCGTCGACGTCGCCATTGGGCTTGGGCTTGGGATGGGTGCCGGCGGCCGAATCGATCACGTCGGGGGCGTCGAGGTGGGGGGCGGCCGCCGCCGTCAGGGCGAAGGACTCGGAGAAGTTGCCGAACGTGAGGTGCTGGCTGCGGCGCTCGATCAGCGAGAAGACGGCGACGTCCCAGAAGTAGGCCGCGCCACCGTTGCCGAACACCACCTCGTAGCCGTCGGGAAGGGCGAAGAGGTCGGCCATGCCGGCCCGGAGCCGGCCGACGACCGAGCGGACGGGCGCCTGGCGGTGGCTGGTGCCCAGGTACGTCCCGCCGGTGGCCACGAGGGCGGCGAGGGACTCGGCCCGCACCTTCGAGGGACCGCTGCCGAACCGCCCGTCGGCCGGGCGGAGGTCGGGCGGGAGGGTGATGTCGGGAGAGGTGGAGATCATCGTGGGCCACTATCCCTCAGACCCGGCGGCGACGGCGACCTGGTATCTCCTTGCCGCCGGCGGCCTCCGGTGTGACACCATCGCAGCCGTGCCTGAGAGCTCCGACGCCCGCCCCCGCCTGTCCCGCCGCATCGCCGCCATCGAGGAATCGGCCACCCTGGCCGTCGACGCCAAGGCCAAGTCGCTGGTCGCCGCCGGCCACGACGTGATCGGCTTCGGTGCCGGGGAGCCCGACTTCCCGACGCCCGACCACATCGTCCAGGCGGCCGTCGCCGCCGCCCCCCAGGCCAAGAACCACCGCTACACACCGGCGGGCGGCCTGCCGGAGCTGAAGGAGGCGGTGGCGGTCAAGACGGCCAAGGACTCCGGCTACGAGGTGGCGGCGTCGCAGGTCGTCATCACCAACGGGGCCAAGCAGGCGGTGTACAACTCCTTCGCCGCCCTGCTCGACCCGGGCGACGAGGTGCTGGTGCCGGCGCCGTACTGGGTCACCTACCCCGAGTCCGTCCGGCTGGCCGGCGGGGTCGACGTGGCCGTCGCGACCGACGAGTCCACCGGGTTCCGGGCCACCGTCGACGCCCTGGAGGCGGCGACGACCGACCGGACCAAGGTCCTGCTCTTCGTGTCGCCGTCGAACCCGACGGGGGCGGTGTACACCGCCGAGCAGACCGCCGAAGTCGGCCGGTGGGCCGCCGACCGTGGCCTGTGGGTCGTCACCGACGAGATCTACGAGCACCTGGTCTACGGCGACCACGCCTTCTCGTCGATGCCGGCGCTGGTCCCGGAGCTGGCCGACCGGACGATCGTCGTCAACGGCGTGGCCAAGAGCTACGCCATGACCGGCTGGCGGGTGGGGTGGATGATCGGCCCCGCCGACGTGTGCAAGGCCGCCACCAACCTCCAGTCGCACGCCACGTCCAATGTGGCCAACGTCTCCCAGCGGGCGGCCGTCGCCGCCCTCACCGGCGACCAAGCCTGCGTCGGCGAGATGCGAGCCGCCTTCGACCGCCGGCGCCGGCGGATGTTCGAGCTCCTGTCGGCCATGCCCGGAGTGGACTGCCTGGAGCCGGAGGGTGCGTTCTACGCCTTCCCGAGCTTCGCCGGCGTGCTGGGCAGGCCGCTGGCCGGTGGCCGGACGGCCCGCACCACCCTGGAGCTGGCCGAGATCGCCCTCGAGGAGGCGAAGGTCGCCGTCGTGCCCGGCGAGGCATTCGGCGCCCCCGGCTACGCCCGCCTGTCCTACGCCCTGGCCGACGAGGCGCTCGAGGAGGGACTCGGCCGCTTGGCCACCCTGCTGGCGTAACCTGGAGACGATGGAGGAGCGGCCCGAGCAGCCGGCGGAGGACCCGGTCGACCCGGCCGAGGCGCCGCTCGAGGAGTTCTACGGCCGCGACGACCTCTTCGGGTTCAAGCTCAAGCCCGCCTCCGACCCCCTGCCTCGGCCGCCGGCCAAGAAGGCCCGGACGGCCACCGGCGCCCTGCTCACCGGCATCGCCCTCGGCCTGCGCGACGTGTTCGACCCCGAGAAGAAGAAGGACACGATCGCCATCGAGCAGGAGGCCCCCGGCGAGCCCGAGGGCCCGCAGCGCTACGAGATCAGGCTCAACAGCAGCCCCCGCGACGCCCAGGCCTTCTACCGCCCATGGGTCGACGAGGAGGACGACCCGCAGTAGATGTGAGCCGCACTGAGGCTCTGTGCGACCATGGGCCGATATGGCCCGCGTCCTCGTTACCGAAGAGCTTGCCGAGAAGGGCCTCGAGCGCCTGCGTGAGGAAGGTCACGAGGTGGACGTGCGCCTCGGGCTTTCGCCCGCCGAGCTGCTCGACGCCGTCCGCGGTGCCGCCGCCCTCATCATCCGCTCCGAGACCCAGGTCACTCCCGAGGTCCTCGCCGCCGGCACCGACCTGGTCGTCGTCGGCCGGGCCGGCATCGGCCTCGACAACGTCGACGTGGCCGAGGCCACCCGCCGGGGCGTGATGGTCTGCAACGCCCCCCTCTCGAACATCGTCACCGCCGCCGAGCACACCATGGCCCTCCTGCTGTCGGCGGCCCGCAACGTGCCCCAAGCCGACGCCGCCCTCAAGCAGGGGAAGTGGCAGCGGTCCAAGTGGACCGGCGTCGAGATGCACGGCAAGACGCTCGGGCTGCTCGGCCTGGGCCGGATCGGCACTCTCGTGGCCCAACGGGCCTACGCCTTCGGCATGCGGCTGGTGGCCTGGGATCCGTGGATGTCGCCGGAGCGGGCCCGCAAGCTGGGCGTCGAGCTGCTGGAGTTGGAGGAGGTCCTCCGCCAGGCCGACTTCATCAGCATCCACCTGCTCAAGTCGCCGGAGAGCGTCGGCCTGGTGGGCGAGAAGCTGCTGGCCCAGGCCAAGCCCTCCCTGCGCATCGTCAACGTGGCCCGGGGCGGGATCATCGACGAGGCCGCCCTGGCCGCCGCCATCGCCGAGGGCCGAATCGCCGGCGCCGCCATCGACGTGTTCGCCAAGGAGCCGACCACCGAGTCGCCCCTGTTCGAGCTCCCCTCGGTGGTGGTCACGCCCCACCTGGGGGCCAGCACCGTCGAGGCCCAGGACAAAGCCGGGGAGACCATCGGCGAGCAGGTGTCGCTGGCCCTGGCCGGCGACTTCGTGCCCTACGCGGTCAACATCGACGCCAGCGAGGCCGCCGAGGCGGTACGGCCGTTCCTGCCCCTGGCCGAGCGCCTGGGCCGCATCTGGGCGTCACTGGGCGAGGGCGAGCCCAAGTCCCTGGCCGTCGACTACCAGGGCCAGCTGGCCGACTACGACACCCGCATCCTCACCCTGGCCGTGCTCAAGGGGGTGCTCGGCGCCGGCGGCACCGAGCCCGTGTCCTACGTGAACGCGCCCCAGCTGGCCGAAGCTCGAGGCCTCGACGTGCAGGAGTCGCGCACGGCCGCGGCCCACGACTACGTCAACCTCATCACCCTTTCCGGCGATGGGCACTCCCTGGCCGGCAGCCTGTTCGGCCTGCGCGACGAGGCTCGCCTGGTGATGGTCGACGACCACACCGTCGACATCCCGCCGGCTCGCCACATGGTGGTCGTACGCAACGACGACCGACCGGGCATGATCGGCCTCGTCGGCGTGACGCTGGGCAAGGCGGGGATCAACATCTCCGACATGGACGTCGGCCGCTCTCCCTCGGGCGTGGCCGCCCTCATGGTCCTGTCCACCGACCGGGCCCTCCCGCCCGAGGTCCACGCCGAGCTCAGCGCCGCCGAGGGAATCCTCCACGTGGCGACGGTGGACCAGGAGTAAGCCCCCCGGCGCCCGCTACTCGGGCGCCGGCGGTGCCTTCTTGGTGGTCTTCTTCGCCGGGGCTGCCTTCTTGGCCGCGGGGGACTTCTTGGCCGGGGCGTCGGCCATCTTCTTGGCCGCGGCCTTCTTCGGGGCCGCCTTCTTGACCGCCCCTTCGGCGGCCGGGGCGGCGGGTGCCTTCTTGGCCGCAGCCTTCTTGGCCGGCGCCTTCTTCTCGACGGACTCGCCGACGGCGGTGGCCGGCTCCGGCGCCGGGGTGGGCGCCTTCTTCTTGGCCACGACCTCCTCCAGCATGGCCGGCTGCACCAACGGAGGGTCGGGAGGAGTGCGAGGGAGGTTCACGTTCACCGCCGGCGCCGGCGCCGGTGCCGGCGCCCAGTCGGTGGAGGGGCGGCCGTCGCCCGACGCCCGCCGGCCTTGGACGAACTTGAACAGCGCCGTCCCGAGCGCGGCGAGCAGCCCCAGACGGATCACGAGGCGGAAGGTCTTTCGAAGCATGTGATTCGACCCTACTTGACGCTCTGCGGCGCAACTGTCATCCTCGAAGGAGATGTACCCCTCGTCCGTCACCGCGCCCACTTTCACCACCCTCCTCCTTACCTGACGGCGGGCGCCTTCCCGGTGCTCGCCTTCGCCTCCCCAAGCCTTCGGGCCGGGAGGTTTTTTCTTTCCCAGAGAGGACCCCCGACATGAACCCAGATCCCGACAAGCTGGTCATCTTCGACACCACGCTGCGCGACGGCGAGCAGTCGCCGGGCATCTCCCTTGACGCGGCCGAGAAGCTGGAGATCGCCGAGCAGCTGGCTCGTCTTGGGGTCGACTACATCGAGGCCGGGTTCCCCGTCGCCAGCGAGGGCGACTTCGAGGCCGTCCGCCAGATCGCCCGCACCGTGCGAGGTCCCGTCATCGCCGGCCTGTCGCGGACCCACGTGGCCGACGTCGACCGCTGCTGGGACGCACTCCGTGACGCCGAGCGGGGCCGAATCCACGTGTTCATCTCCACCAGCCCCCAGCACATGCAGCACATGCTGAGGATGGACGAGGCCCAGGTACTGGCGGCCACCCGCGCCGGCGTGGCCCGGGCCCGGGAGCACACCGACGATGTCGAGTTCAGCCCCCAGGACGCCACCCGCACCCCCCTGGGGTTCATGCTGGAGGTCCTGCAGGCCGCGGTCGACGCCGGCGCCACCACACTGAACATCCCCGACACCGTGGGCTACGGCATCCCCTGGGACTTCGGCGCCCTGATCCAGTACGTCCGCCGGGAGGTGAAGGGCGACTACATCACCTCCACCCACTGCCACAACGACCTCGGCCTGGCCACCGCCAACTCCCTGGCCGGCGTGCAGGCCGGCGCCCGCCAGGTCGAGGTGTGCGTGAACGGGCTGGGGGAGCGGGCCGGCAACGCCGCCCTGGAGGAGGTGGTCATGGCCATCAAGATCCGCCCCGACCAGTTCCCCGGCATCGAGGTGGGAGTGAAGACCGAGGAGCTGGCCCGCACCAGCCGCCTGGTCAGCCGCCTGACCGGCTACCCGATCCAGTACAACAAGGCCGTCGTGGGGCGGAACGCTTTCGCCCACGAGTCGGGGATCCACCAGCACGGCGTGCTGGCCGACCGCAGCACCTACGAGATCATCGACGCCAGCTCCGTCGGCCAGGTGGGCAGCCAGATCGTGCTGGGCAAGCACTCCGGCCGCCACGCCTTCTCCGACACCCTGGCCAAGATGAACATCCACATCTCCGGCGACATGCTGAACGCCGCCTTCACCCGGTTCAAGGAGCTGGCCGACCGCAAGGTCGAGCTGACCGATGCCGACCTGGAGGCCATCGTCGCCGAGGAGATGGGGGAGCGGGTCGAGGACGTGTACACCCTGGAGTCCCTGGAGGTCAGCGGCGGCACCGTCGGCGTGCCCCGGGCCACGGTCGTCGTCATGCGCGAGGGCGAGAAGGTGGAGGCGGCCGGCGAGGGCGACGGCATGATCGACGCCGCCTGCAAGGCCATCAAGGCGGCCACCGGTGTCGACGGCACCCTGACCGGATTCAACGTCTCCGCCGTCACCGGCGGCGTCGACGCACTCGGCGACGTGATCGTCCAGCTCGAGGCCGGCGGCATCCGCGTCTCCGGGCGCGGCGTGTCGACCGACGTGGTCGAGGCCTCGGCCCGGGCGTTCCTGAACGGCGTCAACAAGGTCCTGCGGGTCCGGGCCCGGTCCGAGCCCCGGCGTACCGAGGTCGGCCCCTGACCCGCTCCGTTCTGGTTGCATCCAACCCCCGTATGCGCGGGCAAGTGCAACCAGAACGCGCGCCGCGGTGCCGGCGGGGTTGACGGGCGACGAGGCCCGGGCGCGGGCCGGGATCGAACCCGAGGTGGCCCGGCATGTCGGCGGTCGGGACATCGACCGTGTGGTGCGCGTACCCGATCGGTTGCTGAATCCGGTGACATTCCGGCGTTAGAACGTCGTAAGCTACGGGCAGGTTGAGTCTCGAAGCCTTCGTACCCCCCGCATCGCCCCAGGAGATTTTCGCTTGACCGACACCGCCACCACGTTCCGCCCCCGACCGGCCGAGGGACCGCTCCCCGAGATGCTGGCCTCCTTGGAGGCGGAGTTCGTCGTGGAGTGGCAGGTGGCCGAGTTCGGCGACCACCGCCAGCCGCCGGCGCTCAGGCGGGCCTGAGGACGTCGACCATCCGGTCGACATGATCGCTGAAGACCCCGTCGATCCCCATCTTGACCAGGTTCTTCAGGACCCGCTCGTGCTGGGCGTCCCAGCCGAACGCCAGCACGCCGAAGCGGTGGAACAGCGTCGTCAACCCGCCGGTCCACTCCTCATAGTGCAGGTTGACCGTGTCGATGCCGGCGGCGGACAACTGGGCCGCCCGCCGCTCCGGGCCCCTGCGCATCTCGCGCATCTTGGTGCTGTTGACCAACCGGACGTCGTCGAAGTCCTTGCGCCACTCGGCGAGTAGCTCCCAGTCCGGGTGGCAGAGCCACAAGCGGCCCGGGGCCTCGCCGCCGGCCGTCCTGGCCACGGCGACCACCGCCGGAGCCGCCGCCGGATCCTTGATGTCGAGCGACAGCTCGAAGTCCGTGCCGCACTCGGCGTAGAGGTCCTCCAGGGTCGGCACGCGCGCCGGCAGCGACGCCCGGTCCAGGGAGGCGATGGGCCGGCTCCGCAGGCCGGCCTTGACCTTCCCGTCGTGGTCGAGGACGGCCACGCCGTCGGCTGTCAGCCAGACGTCGCTCTCCAGCCCGGTGGCGCCCAGCCGCAGCCCGAGCTTGAACGCCTCGACGGTGTTGTCGTCGGCGTGGGCCCGCCCGCCCCGGTGGGCGAAGGCGATCGGCGGGGTGCGTAGGGATTCGACGATGGCCTGACTCTAAGGGGGTACAGCCTCTACGCCGAACGCCGGCAGTACCATTGCACTCATGGAGGCCCTCTGGCTCTTGCTCATCCCCGTGCTCCTCATCGGCGGCTACTTCATGATCCGCTCGTTCATGCGGCTCTCGAAGTCCATCGTCGAGCTGCGCGCCGCGATGACCGACCTGGCCGAGGCCGGCGCCGCCCTCAACGCCGTCCAGGACGAGGTGGCCAAGCTGGGCGCGAACCTGGACGAGACCCGCCGCCAGTAGGCTTCACTTTCATGCCCACCTCGTTGGGACCGGCGGAGATCCTGGTCATCCTCGTCGTCGCCCTCATCGTGCTGGGGCCTAAGAAGCTGCCGGAAGCGGGCCGCCAGGTGGGCAAGGCCATCGCCGAGGTGCGGAAGTGGTCCCAGGGCTTCCAGGACGAGATCAACAACGTCATGGATCCCGGCGCCACCAAGCCCTCCTACTCCGAGCGGCAGCCCGGGTACACGCCGCCACCGAGCCCGGTGATCCCGGCGGAGACGCCCCCGCCGGCGGAGAGCGACGGCAACCCCACCAACGGCAGCGGCCCGGTCACCACGGGCAGCCACGGGTTGGTCAGCGACTCCACGCCGGCGGACACGACCCCGAACGACGGGCCCCCCGCCGGGGACGCCCAGCAGTCCTAGGGCGGGATCATCGCCATCACCTCGGACGACCCGGAGGCCGATGAGGACCTCGGCGAGCGGATGCCGCTGGTCGAGCACCTGTCGGAGCTCCGCCGGCGCCTGATCGTCTCCGTCGTGGCCCTTGTCGTCGGGGCGATCGTCGGCTTCATCGTCTACGACTCGATCCTCAGCATCCTGCTGCGCCCGTACACCGAGGTCACGGGCAAGACCGAGTTCGTGTTCTTCGACCCGCTGGAGGCCTTCGCCACCCGGCTCAAGGTGGCGGCGTGGAGCGGCGCGTTCCTGGCCTCGCCGGTGGTGCTCTGGCAGCTGTGGCGGTTCATCACGCCGGGCCTGCACAAGAGCGAGAAGCGCTACGCCATCCCGTTCATCATCTCCTCGATCCTGCTGTTCAGCGTGGGCGCCGGGGTCGCCCTGTACACCTTCGAGACCGCCCTGCGGTTCCTCATCGGCGTGGGCGGCGAGAACCTCACCCCGCTCTTCAGCGCTTCGAAGTTCCTGAGCCTGATCATCCTGATGATCGTCGCCTTCGGGATCGCCTTCCAGTTCCCCGTCCTCCTGGTCTTCCTGGAGTTGGCCGGCGTGGTGACCAGCAAGACCCTGCGCCGGTGGCGCCGGCCGGCGATCGTCGTCATCGTCGCCGTGGCCGCGGTCATCACGCCGAGCCAGGATCCCTACTCGCTGTTCGCCATGGTGGTCCCCATGTACCTCTTCTACGAGGGCGCCATCCTCATCGGCCGGCTGCTCAAGAAGTGACCCGCGACGAGTTCGCGGCCACCTACGCGTTCGGCCTCGACGACTTCCAGGTCCAGGCCCTCGACGCCCTCGACGCCGGCCGCTCGGTCCTCGTGGCCGCTCCCACCGGCTCGGGCAAGACCGTGGTGGCCGAGTACGCGGTGGCCAAAGCCCTGGCCGAGGGGGGCAAGACCTTCTACACCACCCCCCTGAAGGCCCTCTCGAACCAGAAGTTCGGCGACCTCGCCCGCCGGCACGGGCCCGAGAAGGTCGGCCTGCTCACCGGCGACAACTCCATCAACGGCGACGCCCCCGTGGTGGTCATGACCACCGAAGTCCTCCGCAACATGATCTACGCCGCGTCCTCGACCCTCGACGGCCTGCGCTACGTCGTCCTCGACGAGGTCCACTACCTCCAGGACCGCTACCGGGGCCCGGTGTGGGAGGAGGTGATCATCCACACCCCTCCCGAGGTGGATCTGGTCTGCCTGTCGGCCACCGTCTCGAACGCCGAGGAGTTCGCCGACTGGATCCAGACCGTGCGGGGGGCGACGACCGCCATCATCGAGGAGAAGCGGCCGGTCACCCTCAACCACCTCTACCTGGTGGGCGACCGGGAGGCCGGTCATCGGGAGAACGGCCGCGACCTGCGGCTCATGCCCACCTTCGTCGACGGCAAGCCCAACCCCGAGGCGCTGCGGCTCGAGTCGCGGCCCGCCCACCCGGGTGACCGGTGGCGCACCTCGCCCCGAGCCCGGCTGCACACGCCTCGGCGGGCCGAGGTCGTCGACCGCCTGTGGGACGAGGGCATGCTGCCGGCGATCTACTTCATCTTCAGCCGGGCCGCCTGCGACGACGCGGTGAGGCAGTGCCTCGACTCGGGCCTCCGCCTCACGACCCCAGAGGAGGCGGCCCAGATCAGGGCCATCGCCGAGGCCCGTACCGAGATCCTCTCCGAGGCCGACCTGGCCGTCCTGGGCTACCGCCGGTGGCTGGCCGCCCTGGAGAGCGGCCTGGCTGCCCACCACGCCGGCATGGTGCCGCCGTTCAAGGAGACGGTCGAAGCCTGCTTCTCCGCCGGCCTGGTGAAGGCCGTGTTCGCCACCGAGACCCTGGCCCTGGGCATCAACATGCCCGCCCGCTCGGTCGTCATCGAGAAGCTGTCGAAGTTCACCGGGGAGCGCCATGAGTTCCTCACGCCGGGGGAGTACACCCAGCTCACCGGCCGCGCCGGCCGGCGGGGTATCGACGACGTGGGCTACGCGGTGGTGCTGTGGTCGCCGTACGTGCCCTTCGACCAGGTCGCCGGCCTGGCCTCCACCCGCACCTACGCCCTGCGCTCGTCGTTCCGGCCGACCTACAACATGGCCGCCAACCTGGTTCGCCGGTACTCGCCCGACGCCGCCCGCCATCTCCTGAACCTCTCGTTCGCCCAGTTCACCTCCGACCGCGACGTGGTCCGGCTCGAAGCGCAGGTCGAGCGCACCACCCAGCTGCTGGCCGTGGCCCGGAAGGAGGCGAGCTGCGGGCTCGGCGACGTCGAGGAGTACCGCCAGCTCCTGCGCGAGGCCGACGACGACACCGGCCGGCCGAGGCGGCACACGGCCCGCAGCGGGGTGGTGGCCGCCCTGGAGCGGGTCAAGCCCGGCGACGTGCTCATGATCGCGGGGGGCAAGTCCGGCGGCCGGGTGGCGGTCATCTCGACCGCCAACCGCCGGGGCGACGACGTGCGGGTCGGCGCCATCACCCCGGACCGGCGGTACCTCACCCTGTCGGCGCGCGACTTCCGTTTCCCGCCCCGCACGGTGGGCCGGATCGAGCTCCCCGTTCCGTTCGCGCCCCGCAACCCCGCCTTTCGCCGGGAGGTGGCCCAGTCCCTGGCCCGGCTTCGCCCTACCCAGCCGGTGACCGAGAAGCACGGCCGCCACGTCGTCGACTCGGCGAACGGTCACCCGGTGACCGAGTGCCCCGACCTGCGCCGGCACCTTCGGGCGGCCGAGCGGGCCGACCGGCTGGAGAAGGACCGGCGCCGGCTGGACCGGCGCATCTCCAGCCGCACGGAGTCGCTGGGCCACCAGTTCGACCGGGTCATGCGGGTGCTGGAGACGTGGGGCTACGTGGAGGGGTGGTCGCTCACCGATGCCGGCGACATGCTGGCCCGCATCTACCACGAGTGCGACCTCCTGGTGGCCGAGGCGCTGCGGGCGGGCCTGTTCGACGACCTCGACGCCACCGCGGTGGCCGCCCTGGCCTCCACCTTCACCTACGAGGCCCGCCGGCCCGAGGGACGCCCCGAGGAGCCGTGGTTCCCGTCGTCCCGGCTGAAGCGGCGCTGGGCCGACCTGGAGCACATGGCCACGGAGCTGAACCTCGCCGAAGAGGAGGCCGGCCTGCCCCTCACCCGCCGGCCCGACGCCGGGTTCGTGGCCCACGCCCACGGGTGGGCCTCCGGCGAGGAGCTGTCGGAGGTGATCGTCGACGAGGCGGTCTCGGGCGGGGACTTCGTCCGCAACGTCAAGCAGCTCATCGACCTGGTCCGCCAGCTGGGCGACATGGCGCCGGAGCCGGCGACGGCCAAGTCGGCCCGGGAGGCAGCCGACCGGCTCTTCCGTGGGGTGGTCGCCGCGTCCTCCGTCGTCGGCGGCTAGCGAGCCGTGCCGATCGGCAAGGGTGACCCGTACGGCGAGCCCGGCGACCTGCCCGAAGGCGGAGCCGTCGTCCGCTCCGACGCCGAGGCCGGCGCCGCCCTCAATGCCGCCCGCCGGGACCGCCGGCCCCTACCCGCCCTCGGCCTACTGGGAGGAGACCTGTGCCGCACCCTGGGCGGCGGGGGCGGCGGAGGCCAGCTCCAGGGCGTCCGGTTCACCGTCGATCTGGGTGAGGCCCTGCTCGACGGCCGCCTGCACCTCTTCGTCGCCCATCTGATCGCCCGCACCCGGCTGTGGTCCCGCGCCTTCGTGGCCATGAACGCCCAGTACCTCGGCGACTGGAACCTGGGACCCCGGGCCCATCCCAACGACGGCCTCCTCGACACCTACGAAGCTCACCTGCCCGGCAACCAGCTTCTCGCGGTCCGTGCCCGCCTCCACCACGGCACCCACCTGCCCCATCCCGGGATCAAGGAGCGGCGGACCGCCGCCCTCCAGGTCGAGCTGGAGAAGCCGCTGCCGGTCCGCCTGGACGGCGCCGGCGCCGGCCGGGCCCGGGTCATCTCCGTCCGGGTCGAGCCCGACGCCGTGACCGTGGTGGTCTGAACGCACTAATTCATTCAAGCCATTCGGGGGACGCGCCGACGACCGCCGCATGCGACACCACCCCCGCAAGCGCCCGTTCTGGAAGGCCATCGCCGCCGCCGTGCTGTCGGCCGCCGCCCTCGCCGGCACCGGCCCGGGCGCCGGCGCCCAGGTCACCCCACCGAACGACCGGGCCCGGGGCATGGTGTGGGACGGCCTGGTGCCCGGGCGGGCGGAGAACCGGTGTCAGGGCCTCTATGAGATCCGCGGCCGGGCCGACGAGGTGCTGGGCTGCACCCACGGACCTGACCCTGCGCCGGCCGACGTCGACGTCCGGGCGCCGGTGAGCACCGAGACCCTGAAGGGCACGGCGGCCGCCCTGCCGGCGCCGGCCCCCGGCCCCGGCACGAACGGCAACGGCATCGCCTGCTCGGGCGACGGCACCACCGGCCACCGGGTGGAGGCGATCTACGCCACCGCCGGCGGCACCGACCGCTACGCCACCGTCGCCCCGCTCATCCAGACCAGCTACGCCCCGTACGTGGAGTGGCAGTACCGGATGTCGGCGGCCGAGACGGGCGGCGAGGTCCACGTCCCGTTCGTCACTGCGGCCGACGGCTCAGGCGGCTGCACGCTGGTCGTCCGCAAGGAGGTGCTGTCCTCGACCGCCGATGACAACTTCTCCAACACCATCAACGAGCTGAAGGCCCGGGGGTACAACCGGGTCGACCGCCGCTACATGGTGTGGATGGACTCCAACGTCCTGTGTGGCATAGGCCAGATCTTCCGGGACAGCCAGCCTGGGCAGACCAACGCCAACAACGGCTACTACACCGCCTTCGGTCGGGTCGACGCCGGCTGCTGGGGCTACGCCGAGGCCCATGAGCTGATGCACAACCTCGGCGGCGTCCAACCCGACGCACCCAACGCCACGCCCGGGTTCCATTGCCGGGACGAGAGGGACGAGATGTGCTACGACGACGACGGCGCCGGCCCGGTCGTGATGCAGTCGGTGTGCGGGGGGCGTGACGGCCGGCTGTTCGACTGCAACCACGACGACTACTTCCTCGCCGGCGTGCCGGCGGCGGGCTCGTATCTCTCGACCCACTGGAACACCTACAACAGCCGCTTCCTCGTACGCGGACCGCTGAGCGGCGAGCCGCCGAACGTGGCGCCGACGGTGGACGCCGGCGCCAACCGCAGCATCCAGCTCGGCCAGCAGGCGGCCCTCGACGGCACGGTGAGCGACGACGGCAAGCCCGCCGGCGCGGCCATCAGTGTCGCCTGGGCCAAGTCCGCCGGTCCGGGGACGGTGACCTTCGCCTCCGCCAGCTCGGTCGACACGACCGCCGGCTTCTCCGCCGCAGGCACGTACACGCTGGCCCTGACGGCGAGCGACACCCAGCTGTCCAGCACCGACACCATGACCGTCACCGTCACCGATCCGAGCGCCCCGGTGACCAGCAGCTTCTCCGGCTCCTTCTCGCCCAAGCGCACGTCGATCAGCCACGGCTTCACCTCCGGCGCCGGCGCCATGACCGTCAGGGTGAGCGGCCCGTCCAACAAGTCGGTGACCGCCAGCCTGCGGGCACCCGACGGGACCGTCATCGGCCAGACCTCGGGCACCGGCACCCGCGCCTTCTCGGCCAACGGCCCGGTCCGCGGCACCTACACGCTGGTCATGACGGGCAGCAGCGGCTCCTACACCGCCACCGTCCAGCACCTCCCCTAAGCGATCCTCCCCGTTCTGGTTGCAGTTGCCCGCCTCTATGACGGGTAACTGCAACCAGTTCGGCAAACGGGCGCACGTTCGGGGGCGTCTCTGGGTAGGAACCACGGGTACCCGATGAAGGAGGCGGTGCCCATGGCGACCATGCCCCCCACCGAGCTACCCCCCGACCCGTTCCCCGGCGACCCGTTCCCCGGTGCCCCGGCGCCACTGCCCGAGCCGAGCCCCACGATCGACCCGACCGTGCCGCCCGATCTCGATCCGTCACGGAGCCCGCTCCGGCCGACGATCGAGCCCCCCCGGCCGGAGCCGGAGCCCGTGTAGCCGGCGGCGATGCCGGCCGCGGTGGCGGCGTTCAACATGCGAAGCCGACCAGCCGCAGGACCGAACCACCGCCATGGCGGGAGCCGGGCAGGGCGTCCGGAGAACGGGCGGTCTCTGACGGCCGCACGACGGCGAGGCGACGAACGCGCCGGCCAAGCCGATCGACACTGCGGCCGGGCTCCGTCAAGTGGGCCCCCCACCGGTAGCCGCCGCCGAACCCGACGGCCCGGAGGCTCAGCCCAGCCGTTCGGCGAGCAGCTTCTGCACCACCTGGGGGTTGGCCTTCCCCTGCGACGCCCGGACCACCTGGCCGACGAAGAACCCGAACAGGGCGGTCTTGCCGGCCCGGTACTGGTCGACCTTGTCGGCATTGGCCGCCAGAACCTGGTCCACGACGCCGGCGACGGCAGCCTCGTCGCTCACCTGGGCCAGGCCCCGCTCGGCGATGATGGCAGCGGGGTCGCCGCCCCGCTCCACCAGCTCGGCGAACACCTCCTTGCCCGCCGCGCCAGTCACCTCCCCCCGGTCGACGGTGGCCACCAGCGCGCCGAGGCCGGCGCCGGTCAGCTGCGTCTCCACAAGCGCCCGGTCACCCAGGGCCGCCGGCAGCTCGTTGACGATCCACCGGGCGACGGCCGGCGCCGGCCCGCCGGCGGCCACGGCGGCGAGGAACAGGTCGCCGGTGGCCCGGTCGCCGGTCAGCAGGTCGGCGGTGTCGTCGCCGATCCCGTGCTCGGTCGGCCAGGCGGCGAAACGCTCCGCCAGCTCTCGGTCGCGCAGCCGGGCCTCCGCCCGGTACTCCGCCCGGCTCTTCTTCGGCGGCCGGGTCCTGGCCTTGGCCGACTGGACCTGCGCCTCGGCCGCCGGCGCCGGCTCCTCGGCCGGCGCCCAGGAGTCGCGCAAGGTGACCGTGCGGTTGAGCACCAGGGTGCGGGGCGCCGAGCCCTGGTCGACGACGAAGAACCCCACCCGTTCCAGCTGCCAGTGGCTCCCCGGCCCGGCGCCGGCCAGCGACGGCTCCACCATGGCGCCGGGTACGACTTGCAGCGAGCCGGGGTTGAGCGCCGCCGGCAGCTCGGCGACGTCGACGTCGTCGGGACGGGGCACCTTGAACAGCCGGTCGTACAGCCGCACCTCGGCCGCCACCGCGTGGCCCGCCGAAACCCAGTGGATGACGCCCGACACGTCCACGCCGGCCGGCTTCTTGCCCACGGAGCCGGGCACATGAGAAGCCCGCAGGCCGACGACCTCACCACCGGCCCCGGTGACCACCTCGTCGCAGGTGATGCAGTAGCCGTGGCGCAGCCGCACCGTCCGCCCCGGCGCCAGCCGCTGCCAGCCGGCGGGCGGGTCGAGGGCAAAGTCGTCCCGATCGATGAGGATCTCGCCGGAGAACGGCACCGCACGCGAGCCGGGCTTGCCCACGTCGGCCGGGAAGTACGGCGCCTCCAGCTCCTCCACCGCGCCCCCCGGCCATGACGTGATCGTCACCGGCAGTGGCCGCAGCACGCCGAGAACCCGGGGCGCCACCCAGTTGAGGTCGTCGCGCACGCAGAACTCCAGTTTGGCGATGTCGACCACCGAGTTGACCTTGGCCACGCCGATGAGGTCGGCGAAGGCCCGGATGGCCTCCGGCCGGTACCCCCGCCGGCGCATGCCGGCGATGGTCGGCATGCGGGGGTCGTCCCAGCCGGACACGTGGCCGTCCTCGACCAGGGTGAGCAGCTTGCGCTTGCTCATCACCGTGTGGTCCAGCTTCAGCCGGGCGAACTCGATCTGCCGGGGCCGGCTGAAGCCGTGACGCTCCGACACACCGGTCTCGGCGATCACCCAGTCGTACAGGGGCCGGTTGTTCTCGAACTCCAGGGTGCAAAGCGAGTGGGTGATGCCCTCGATGGCGTCGGAGAGCGGGTGGGCGTAGTCGTACATGGGGTAGATGGGCCAGGCGTCGCCCGTGCGGTCGTGGTGGGCGTGGCGGATCCGGTACAGCAGCGGGTCGCGCATCTTCATGTTCGGCGCCGCCATGTCGATCCGCGCCCGCAGCACGCACGTGCCGTCGGGCAGGTCGCCGGCCCGCATTTGCCGCAGAAGGTCCAGGTTCTCCTCCACCGAGCGGTCGCGGTGGGGCGACGGCCGTCCCGGCTGGCTCAGGCTGCCCCGGTACTCACGGATCTCGTCCTCGCCCAGGTGGTCGACGTAGGCCTTGCCGGCCCGGACGAGGTCCTCGGCCAGCTCGTACATCTCGGCGAAGTAGTCCGACGCGTACAGCGCCCGCTCGCCGAAATCGAAGCCCAGCCACCGCACGTCGCGCTGGATCGACTCGACGTACTCCACGTCCTCCTTGGCCGGGTTGGTGTCGTCGAAGCGGAGGTTGCAGCGGGTGGCGTAGTCCCCGGCGATTCCGAAGTTGAGACAGATCGACTTGGCGTGGCCGATGTGGAGGTAGCCGTTGGGCTCCGGAGGGAAGCGGGTGAGGACCCGGCCGGCGTGCTTGCCAGCGCGGAGGTCTTGCTCGATGATGTCGCGGATGAAGTCGCCCCGCTGGGCCTCGGCGCCGGTGCTGGTCACGACTCGCGACTCTACCGGGGGGTCTCAAGGGAGTATCCGGGTACGCCGACACCTATGGGTATGACGCTGTCCGGAGGGGGCGCGGCGGAACCAGAGCGGCAACCACCCTCCGTGGCGACACCCTCACCGCTCAAGGTGGTGATGCTGACCGACTCGGTGGAGGAAGCGGATCGAGTGGTCACCCGTCTGGCCGGCGCCGGCTACGACGTGTCACGAAGCACTGCTGTCGACGAGTCGGTCGACGTCGTCATCGCCGACTTCGACGCCGGCGGGCTCGACGTTGTCGAAGCCCTCGACGCGGCCCGGGCTGCGGTGGCGGCCATCCCTTTCGTCGTCGTCAGCCGCCCCGTCGGTGAGGACCTTGCCGTCGATCACATCAAGCGTGGGGTGTCGGACTGGGTGGTGAAGGACCGCCTGGAACGCCTGCCGGCGGCCGTCGACCAAGCCATCCGCCACCGTGCCACGGCCGAGGAAGAGGCCCGGGCCCTGGAGGCACTGCGGGAGAGCGAGCGGCGGCTGGCCCGGGCCCAGCACGTCGCCCACGTCGGCTCGTGGGAGTGGGACGCCGTCGCCGGCACCGTGGTCTGGTCCGACGAGCTGCACAGGATGTACGGCACGGACCCCACCACGTTCACGCCGTCGTACGGGAGCTTCGTCGACCGCGTGGTCGAGGAGGACCGGGCCCGGGTCCATGCGTCGCTCCAATCGGCGTTCCACAGCCGAGGGCCCTTCGAGCTCGAGTTCCGCATCCACCGGCCCGACGGCACCCTCCGGGCCCTTGCCACCCGTGGCGACGCGGAGTTCGATGCCGGCGGCCGCATGGTCCGCATGACGGGCACGGTGCAGGATGTCACGGTCACCCGGGCCCGGGAGGATGCGCTGGCCGACACGCTGCGCCGGCTCGGCGAGGCCCGGGCTCTGGCGCGCATCGGCAACTGGGAGGTCGACGTGGCCACCAAGCGGGCCGAGTGGTCCGAGGAGCTGTTCGAGCTCTACGGCGTGTCGCCGGGGGAGTTCCAGCCCACCCTCGACGGCTTCTGCCAGCTGCTGAGTCCCGAGGAGGCCGAGGAGCTGCGCCGGCACGTGGCCCGGGCCGAGGAGACGGGCGAGGGCTGGGAGAACGACATCACCATGACCATGCCCGACGGCCAGGTCCGCATCTTCCACGGCCGGGCCCAGGTCGACGTCGACGCCTCCGGCAAGCCGGTGCGCATCCGGGGCACCCGCCAGGACGTGACCGCCGTGCGCTCACGGGAGGCGCAGCTGCGCGAGGCCGAGGAGCGCTTCCGCCTGGCCTTCGACGAAGCGCCCATCGGGGTGGCCCTGGTCGCCCTCGACGGCCGGTGGCTCCGGGTCAACCGGGCCCTGTGCCAGATCGTGGGCTACCCCGCGGAAGAGATGCTGAAGCTGGGGTTCCAGGACATCACCCATCCCGACGACGTGGGCGCCGACATGGAGGCCATCGGCCGGCTGCTGCCGGGCGAGCTGGAGACCCACCAGGTCGAGAAGCGCTACCTGCACGCCGGCGGCCACGTGGTGTGGGTCCAGCTCAACGTGTCGCTGGCCCGCGACGATCGGGGCCTCCCCCTGTACTTCATCACCCAGATCCAGGACATCACCGGGCGGAAGGCCACGGAGGAGAAGGTGCGGTCCTCGGAGGAGCGGTTCCGGGGCCTCATGGAGTCGGCGCCGGACGCCATGGTCATCGTCGGCGCCAACGGCCGTATCGTGCTGGTCAACCGCCAGACGGAGCAGCTGTTCGGCTACGACCGGGACGAGTTGCTGGGCCAGCCGGTGGAGATCCTGATCCCCGAGCAGTTCCGGTCCCGCCACGCCGCCCACCGGACCGGGTTCGTCGACGATCCGAAGGTGCGCCCCATGGGCGCCGGCCTCGAGCTGTTCGGGGTCCGTCGCGACGGCACCGAGTTCCCCGTCGAGATCAGCCTGAGCCCGATGGAGACCGACGAGGGCAGGTTGGTCTCGGCCGCCGTCCGCGACATCACCGAGCGCAAGCGGGCGGAGGCCATCGTGCTCGGGGCCCTCAAGCGTGAGCGCGAGCTGACCGAGAGCCTGCGTGAGCTCGACCGCATCAAGAGCGACTTCGTGGCCACCGTCTCCCATGAGTTGCGGACGCCGCTGACCAACATCATCGGCACCACCGAGATGCTGGCCGAGGGCGACTTCGGCGAGCTCAACGACCAGCAGCGGCGCACCGTCGAGGTGCTCGACCGCAACAGCCATCGCCTCCTCGACCTGGTCCGCGACCTCCTCGACCTGAACCAGATCGAGTCCGGCGGCCTCGGCCTGCAGCGCAGCGCCACCGATCTCGGTGAGCTGTTCGAGCGGGTCCAGAGCCAGGTCGTGTCGCAGGCGGCCAACAAGCGGGTCGTCCTGCGGTTCGAGGCGGCCGGCGAGCTGGGCAGTGTGGTCGTCGACAGCCGCCAGGTGGAGCGGGCCCTGCTCAACCTGGTCACCAACGCCATCAAGTTCACGCCGGCGGAGGGCAGCGTCACCGTGCGGGCCGAGCGCACCGGCGACCGCATGCGGTTCGTGGTCGCCGACACCGGGATCGGCATCCCCGAGCACGAGCAGCAACACCTGTTCACCCGCTTCTTCCGGTCCTCGATCGCCACCGAGAACGCCATCCCCGGCACCGGGCTGGGCCTGGTCATCGTGAAGCACATCGTCGAGGGCCACGGCGGCACCATCGACATCGACTCCGCCGCCGGCGAGGGCACCACCGTCACCGTGTCCCTTCCCCTGGCGCCGGCGGTGGAGCCGAGCGACCACCTCGCCGGCGCCGGCGTCTGAGCCCCTCCCCCGAACTGGTGACATTCTCGGGGGTCAGGACCCCCGAGAATGTCACCAGTTCGAAGGGGGGTCGGCTTCGGCCTGGCCCGCGGGGCAGAACGACAGGAAGTCGCAGCCCCGGCACCACCCACCCGGCGTGGGCCCGAAGCGGGCCTCGGCCATGGCGTCGAGGGTGGACGCGAGCCGGGAGCGGACGCCGGCCACGGTGCCGGCGTCCCAGTCGGCGGAGACGATCACCGCCGGCCCGTCGGACCGCAGGTAGCAGTAGGTCGTGCGCAGGCCGGCGGGGTCCGCGCCCCAGGCGTCGACCGCGGCCAGGCCGTAGAGGTCGAGCTGGGTGCCGGCGGCCCGGTCTCCTTGGGGCGCGGGCCGGCCGGTCTTGAAGTCGACCAGCTCCATGCGGCCGTCGCGCTGGTAGGCGGCGTCGATGCGGCCTCTGACCAGATGGCCGCCCACGGCCAGCACGAACGGCGCCTCGACCCGCACCGGGTCGAGGTCGGCCCACGGGCTGGCCAGGAACGACGCCCGCAGGCCGGCGACGACGTTCGCCCCCGTCGGGAGGTGGTCGGGGTCCACGTCGTCGGGCTCGGGCTCGATGAGGGTGAGCTGGCGGCCGGCCCGCTGCTCGATCCAGCGGTGGATCTCGGTGCCCAGGCGGGCGACGGCCGAGGAGCGGCGGGGAAGGGGCCGCACCACGGTCCAGTAGAACTGCTTGGGGCAGCGGGCGTAGGTGACGAGCCCGGTGACCGAGAGCGCCGGCGGGGCGACCCTGGCGGCGGCGGGCTCGCCGGCGTCGCCGAGCAGGGCGTCCATGCGCAACTGGGTGGGTGCGGCAGCGGGGCGGGGCGCCACCTGGTCAGCGTACGTCCCCTCGGCGAACCGGCGGGCTTCGGCCCGTTGGCGCTCCTTGGCCGCGACCTCGGGGTTGACCTCGGCCGGCTCGTGCCGGAACCACTCCTGCACCAGGTCGGCCTGGCCGGCGATGAAGTCGTAGAACTCCGACGGGCCCTGGGGCTCCGCCGGCCCCGGGTACCAGTGGGCCGCCGAGCACACGAGCCGGCGCTTGGCCCGGGTGCAGGCGACGTAGAGGAGCCGCCACTCCTCGTCGAGCCGCCGACGTTTGATGACGTCCTCGATCTCCCTCTGCCTGGTCCCCGGCCACGGCGGGATGCCGTCGTCCTCCCGGAGCCACCAGGGAAGGGCTGCGCCGTTGGTGAGGGCGTTCTCGCCGCTGCGGCCGTCGGGGAAGATCTTCGACGACCCCTTCCCGGCCAGGCCGGGCACGTACACGGCGTCGAACTCCAGCCCCTTGGCCTGGTGGATGGTCATCACCTTCACGGCGTCGGCGTCGGTGAGGTGGGCCTCGGCCAGGTCGTCGTCGGACTCGTCGAGCAGCTGCAGGTACTCCACGAACGCCCGCAGGCCGGTGTCTCCCTCGACGGGCGTGAAGCCCTCGGCCAGATCCAGGAACCGCAGCAGGTTCTCCCGGCCGAGGTCACCTGACGCCCGCCACAGGCCGGTGCGCTCGACGATCGTCTCGGCCAGCTCCAGCACGGGCATGCGGGTGGACGCCGCGGCCAGGGCGGCCCGCTCGGCCATGAAGCCCCGGAGCCGGCGCCGGGCCACTTCTGACAGGTCGGGCACGGCGTCGACATCTTCGAGGGCGGCCGGCCACCCCACTTCGCCGGCGCGGGCGTGGCGGGAGACGGCGGCCAGGTCGCGCAGGCTGATGCGGTAGCGGGGCCCCTCGAGGATGCGCAGCAGGGCGACGGTGGCGCCGGCGTCGGCCAGGAGCTGCAGCCAGGCCACCAGGTCGACCACCTCGGGCCGGTCGAGGAGGCCGCTGGCCCCGATCACCTCCACCGGCACGTGCTGCTCCTCGAGGGCGGCGACGATCGCGGGGATGAGCCGGCGCTTCCGGCACAGGACGGCGGTGCCCCCGCAGGGCTCGCCGCCGGCCACCCGCTCGGCGATGTCGCCGGCGACGGCGGACGCCTCCTCGGCGTCGTCGGCGGCGAGGAAGCAGTCGATGGTGGTGTCGGGGGCCTCCGCCGGCACCGAGAGCTCCTTGGGCAGCGACTCGCCGACCTCGGCCTGGATGCGGTTGGCCAGGGTGACCAGGCGGGGGCCGAACCGGAACGTGATCTGCAGCGGGCGCATGGTGACGGGAGGGAAGTGGGTGCCGAAGTCGAGGATGTTGGCCAGGTGGGCGCCGCGGAACCCGTAGATCGACTGCATGTCGTCGCCGACGGCGGTGACCCAGGACCCGGCGGGATAGATGAGCTGCAGCAGCCGGCGCTGGGCGAAGTTGGTGTCCTGGTACTCGTCGAGCAGGACGACGGGGTGCTGGTCGTGCAGTGCCGCGGCCAGCTCCGGGCGGTCGGTCAGCAGCCGCACGGCCAGGGCGATCTGGTCGCCGAAGTCGATCAGGTGGCGCTCGCGCTTGCGCCGGCCGTAGGCCTCCACCACCTGGCACAGCTCCAGGCGCATGAGAGCGGTGTCCTTGATCTTCTGTGTGCCACCGGCGCCGGCGATGATGCGCGCGCAGTCCTCGGCCACGACCTCGATGGGGACGAGATGGTCGGCACAGCGCGACGCCAGCGCCAGGGCGTGGTCGAGCAGGCCCTGGGGCTGCATGGTCTTGCGGCGCTGGAAGCGGAACTCGTCGAACACCCCGTACAGGAGCTGCCAGGCCTGGGCCCGGTTGAGGATGCGCGTGCCGGGGTGGAGGTCGAGCTCGAGGGCGTGGTCGGCCACCACCGAGGCGCCGAAGGAGTGGTACGTGCCCACGGTGACGTCGGCGTCGGCGCCGAGCTCCTCACGGACCTTGGCCTTGAGGTGGGCGGCGGCCTTGTTGGTGAACGTCAGCCCGAGGATCTGGTCGGGGCGGGCCTGGCCCGACTGCACCAGGTGGAGGATGCGCCGGGCCATGACCGTCGTCTTGCCGGTGCCGGCGCCGGCCACCAGCAGCTGCGACGACGGCTCGGCCTCGACGGCCTCCACCTGCTCGGCGGTGAGCTCGAAGCCGGTCACCGGGCCCCCACCTGCCGGCCCTCCCGCTGCAGGGGGCACAGGCGATGGAAGGAGCAGTTGCGGCAGGCGGCGTCGACCGAGGGCTCGAACCGCTCGGCTCGGATGTCGCCCGCCGCGGCCAGCACCCTCGCGGTGGTGGTCTCGGCGTGGCCGGCGAGGATGGGCTGCTCGAAGGCGTGCATGGTGCGGACGTAGAGCAGCTGCAGCCGGCGGGGCGGGCCGAACGCGGCCAGCTCGGGGTCCAGCGTGGCCGCCAGGTGGTAGACGGCGAGCTGCAGGTCGTCGGGCAGGGAGTCGGGCCGGGGCTCGGAGCGGCCGGTCTTGTAGTCGACGATGCGGATGCCGCCGGGCGTGCGGTCGATGCGGTCGATGGCGCCGACGAGGCGGACGTCGCCCACCTCGATGTCGAACCCGTGCTCCACCTTCAGCACCTGGCTGCGGTCCAGGCTCTGTCCCTCGGCCTCCCACCAGGTGTCGAGCATGGCGTAGTAGTCCCGCCGGCACTCCTCGATCTGGGGCCGGTAGCGGGCGATGTCGTCGGTCCAGTGGTCGACGGCGATGGCCACGAGGGCGTCGCGGGTGTGATCGCCCTCGCGGTCGGGTCGGAGGAATTCGGCCAGCACCTCGTGGGTGAGGGTGCCGAGCATCATCGCCGGGCCGGCGTCGTCCTTGACCCGCAGGCCGTACTGGTAGGCGTAGCGCAGCGGGCAGTCGACGTAGGTGGAGAGCTGGCTGGCCGAGAGGCACAGCTCCCCGCCGGGGAAGACGTTGACGGGATTGGCGGTGGCGGGGCGCGACGCCGGCGCCGGCCCCCGGAACGGCGTCGGGCGCTCGTCCCGGCGGGGCCAGTCCTCGACGAAGCGGCTGAGCAGGACGCCGGGCCCGGGGGCGGCGGTGGCGATGAGGCGGGCCGTGGCCCGGGAGCAGGCGGTCAGGAAGCGCCGCCTCTCGGCGGCCAGAGACGCTTGGCGGGCCTCGGCCGGCGTGGCCGGCGCGGGGTCGAACAGCGGGGCCCGTCCCCGCAGCTGGGGCAGCACGTCCTCCACGCAGCCGGCGACGACCACCGTGTGCCACTCCCGGCCCACGGCGCCGGCGATGGAGGTGACGGTGACCGCCTCGCCGCCGGCGCCGGCCGGCGTGCGCCACGGGTCGGGCGTGACGTCGCCGTCGTCGAGGCCGGCGAGCAGGCCGGCGAGGCGCTCCGACGGATCGTGCTCGGCCCGGCGCTCCAACCGGTCGAGGAAGGCGACGACGGCGTCGAGGGAGGCGTCGTCGCCGGCGACCAGGTGCCCGAGGCCCCGCTCCCACACGGTGAAGGCGAGGTGGGCCGGCGTGGCGGTGGGCGCCAGCGCCCGAACGTCGTCCCCCAGGTCGGCCAGCCCCTCCTCCCCGAGCACGGACAGCGGCGAGACGAGCAGCCGCCCGAGCGCCCCCTCGTCGCCGGCCGCCCACCGCAGCAGGTCGACGACGGCCGCCACCGCCGGGTCGTTGTCGCCGGCCCCCAAGCCCGGCCCGGGCGCCACCGGGATGCCGTGGCGGCTGAGGGCGCGGGCCACCGACCGGCCGTGGCGGGCCGCGTTCCCGACCAGCACGGCCATGCCCGACCAGGCCACGCCCTCGGCCCGGGCGGCCAGGAGCTCGCCGGCCACTGCCTCGGCCTCGGTCGAGGGATGCCGGCAGCTGATCAGCACGCCGGCCGCGGGGTGCCGGAAAGGCTCGTCCAGGGTGACGTCGGCGGGAGGCTGGTCCGACACCACCACGGCTTGGCCGCCGGCGACCGCGCCGAGCAGGCCGTTCATCTCGCCCTCGTGGTCGTCGACCAGCACGTGGGCGTAGCGCCCGGGCTGGGCCAGCGCCGTCGCCGCGGCGAGCAGCCGGGTGCGGTCGACCTCGTGGCGCCGGGCCAGCACCGAGTCGTACCGCTGGGCGAACCGGTCCAGCTCGGGGCGGCCGGTGACGCCGGCCAGCAGGGCGCCGGCCACCTCGTCGGCGAAGAGCGCCCGGCGGAGGTAGTGCCCATGGTCGGGCCAGTCCGCCGGCGACTCGGTGGCCAGCAGCCGCCGGACCAGGGCCCGCTGCTCGGAGGTGGTGAGCAGCCGGACCGGGCCCCGCGCCCTCGTCACCAGGTCGAAGGCCACCCCGAACCAGGTGGTGATGGGCAGGGCGTCGAACCCGCCGGACAGCCGGGGCAGGACGGCATGGCGGAACCGGGTGGCCGCCGCCCGGTCGTGGCACACCACCAGGACCGACGACGCCGCCCGGCCGCCGTCGATCAGCCGAAGGTAGCGGGCCACCAGGGCGGTCGTCTTCCCGCAGCCGGCCCCGCCGGCCACCCGCAGCGGGCCCCCGTCGTGCTCCACGATCCGGCGCTGGGCCGCCGTCAGTTCCACGAGAACGAGCGTAACGAGGGGGTGGGACACGCAGAGGCATGCCACCATGGGTCCGTGGCGATGGTTGACGCCGACCCCGCTCGCCAGCTGCAGCTCGCAGACGAGGCGCTCCACGCCTTCGACGCCGATGCCGCCGCCGGCCACCTGTCGGCCGCCATCCGGGCCTTCACCGCCGCCGGCGACCGCCGGCAGGCGGCGGTGGTCTGCGCCCGCCTCGGCGACCTGTATGCCAACGCCATGGGCAACCTGACCGCGGCCCGGGCCTGGTTCGTGCGGGCCACCCGGATGATCGAGGACGAGCCACCGTGCATCGAGCAGGGCTGGGTGGCCGTGGCCGCCATGGGGTGCGACGTCGACGACCCCGCCGTGCTCCTGGCCCGCGCCGAGCTGGCGCTGGACCGGGCCCGCCGCTTCGGCGACGTCAACCTGGAGACCAAGGCCCTGGCCGACGCCGGCCTGGCCCTCGTCCAGTCCGGGCGCATGGCCGAGGGGATGGCCATGCTGGACGAGGCCATGGCCCTGGCCTGCGGGCCGGCGGACGACGCCGACGCCGCCGGCAAGTCGGTCTGCTCCTTCTTCACCGCCTGCTACTTCGCCGCCGACTTCGACCGGGCGGGCTCCTGGGCCGACGCCCTCCGCCGCCAGGGTCTCATCGGCCGGGCCGCCGGGCCGGCGCTGTTCCTGAGCAGCCACTGCGACAGCGTCCAGGCCACCGCCCTGTGCGAGCTGGGGCGGTGGGGCGAGGCCGAAGCCATGCTGACCCGCGCCATCGAGGACTTCGAGTCCGGCATGCACATGCCGAGCTGGCACCCGGCCATCGCCCTGGCCGAGCTGCGCATCCGCCAGGGTCGCCTGACCGAGGCCGAGATGCTGTTGCTGGGCAAGGACGGGAGCCTGCAGGCCCTCCTCCCGGCGGCCCACCTCCACCTGGCCCGCGGTGACCATGACCTGGCCAGGGCCACCGCCTCCCGGGGCCTGCGGGCCATCGGCGACGACCGCCTGCGCGCCGCCGACCTCCTCGCCGTCCTGGTCGACACCGAGCTGGCCGCCGGCGACCTGGCCGCGGCCACCGCGGCATGCGAGCAGCTGGTGACCCGGGCCGACGGCCTCGAAGTCGCCGGCCTCCAGGCCAGGACGGCCGCCGTGCGGGCTCGCGTCCTGGCCGCCGGCGGCGACCTCGCCGGCGCCATCGCAACGGTGGAGAGTGCGCTCGACCGGCTGCCGGCGGCCGGCGTGCCGTTGCTCCGAGCCACCCTGCTCGTCGACCTGGCCCGGCTCCACGACCGGGCCGGCAACCGCGCCGCGGCCCGGGTGGAAGCGACCCGGGCGTCCGCCGCGCTGGCCGGCCTCGACGTCGTCATCGGCCCTGAGGATCTGGCCCTGCTCCAGCGCCTGGCCGGGGCCAAGGGCGAGAGCCGGCCCGCGGCCACGCTCAGCCGCGAGGATCGCGGGTGGGTGGTGGCCTGCGGCGACGTCCGCTGCCCCCTGCCCGACACCAAGGGCCTCCGCTACATCGCCGAGCTGGTCGCCAACCCCGGCGTCGAGCGCCACGCCCTGGACCTCGTCGACCGGGTTGAGGGCGTGGCCGCCGGCGTAGACCGGCGCCGGCTCGGCGACGCCGGCGAGCTGCTCGACGCCCAGGCCCGCGCCGCGTACCGCCACCGTATCGAGGCCCTGCGGGCCGAGGTCGACGACGCTCTCGACATGGGCGCCGAGGACCGCGCCGAGGCCCTGCAGGGCGAGCTCGACCACCTGGTCGGCCAGCTGGCGCAGGCCTTCGGGCTGGGCGGGAGGAGCCGGCGGGCGTCCTCGGCCGCCGAGCGGGCCCGCCTGAACGTCACCCGGGCCCTGCGGGCGGCCACCGCCCGGCTGAGCGAGATCGTGCCCGAGGCCGGCGCCGTCCTCGGGCAGCGCCTGCGCACCGGCATCTATTGCGCCTATGAGCCCGATGAGGACGACGCCGTTCGCTGGGCCGTTCAGACCTGACTGAACGGCCCCGGCACTGATTGAACGCCCCGGTTGTGAAACCACGACTCGGAGGTGCTCTCGATGGATGCTCCCTACCAGGCTTCGCCCGACGTTTTCGTCCTCCCGACCAACCTGCCCATTCCCGGCGCCGGCGTGGTGCTGCCGGTCAACGCCTACGTGCTGCGCGCCGACGAGCCGGTGCTCGTCGACACGGGCATCGGCGTCGACAGCGACGACTTCCTCGACGCGGTGGCCTCGATCGTCGACCTCGACGCCCTGCGCTGGGTGTGGCTCACCCACGACGACGCCGACCACACCGGCAGCATCCGGCGGGTGCTCGAGGCCGCGCCCAACGCCCGCCTCGTGACCCACGCCTTCAACGCCCTGCGGATGGCGACGTGGTGGCCGGTGCCGTTCGAGCGGGTCCACGCCATCCGCCCCGGGGACCGGGTGCCCGTCGGCGACCGCACCCTGCGGGCCGTCGCCCCGCCGCTGTTCGACAACCCCATGTCGATCGGGCTGCTGGACGAGGCCACCGGTTCGTTCTTCTCGGTCGACTCCTTCGGCGCCCTCCTGCCCGAGGCCACCCAGGACGCCGCCGAGGTGCCGCACGAGGCCCTGGCCGGCGGCATGGCGGCGTGGGCGCAGGCCGACTCGCCGTGGGCCCACCTGGTCGACCGCCAGCGGTTCGGGCAGGTGCTGGACGGCGTGCGCCGGCTGCAGCCGTCGCAGATCTTCTCCTCCCACCTGCCGGCGGCGAGCGGCACGTCGGTCGAGCGGTTCCTCCAGGTGCTGGAGTCGGTGCCCGACGCCGAGCCGGCGCTGCCCCCGGACCACGAGCAGTTCGGGCACATGCTCGCCGCCATGCTGGCCGTGCGCTGATCAGGCCCACTGGCCCCGCCGGACCAGCACCTCCTTGAGGAGGGTGGGCCGGTCGGTCATGAGCCCGTCGACGCCCAGGTCGAGAAGGCGGTCCATCTCGGCCTCGTCGTTGATGGTCCAGACGTGGACCGGCAGCCCGCTGCGGTGGGCGCCGTCGACGAACCGGCGGTCGACGATGAGGATCCGGCCCTGGCGCACGGGCACCTGGGCGCAGGCTCCGGGGAGGTGGCAGGTCCGCTGCGCGTACCCGGCCCGGCGCAGCCGGGCGATGTCCATGGGACCGATGGCGGTGCACACCCGGTTGGCGGTCATGGCCCGGAAACGGGCCAGCCGCTTGCCGGAGAACGACGCCACGCACACCCGGTCGTGGGTCTTCGTGCGCTCGATCACCTCGACGAGAGGGGCGACGCACGCCTCGTGCTTGAGGTCGATGTTGACGCGCACGTGGTCCCACGCGGTCAGCAGGTCGGCCATGAGGGGGATGCCGGCGTCGCCCAGTCGAGCTTTGCTCACCGTCTCCCATGGCAGCTGGGCGATGATCCCGTGGCGGTCGGTCACCCGGTCGAGGATGGGGTCGTGGAAGGCCACCAGCATCCCGTCGCCGGTGGCGTGGGCGTCGGTCTCCAGGTACCGGTAGCCGAGGCCGACGGCGTGCTCGAACGCCGGCATGGTGTTCTCCGGGTGCTCGGAGGCGCCGCCCCGATGGGCGAAGGGGATGGGCCCGGGGTGGTCCAGGTAGGCCCAGGCCGTCACTCGGCCGGCGCCGTGGGGGCGGGTGCCGGCGACGGCTGGAAGATCGCCGACCGGTAGTAGGCCAGCTCGGCCACGCTCTCGCGGATGTCGTCCATGGCCCGGTGGCCGCCGGCCTTGGCCGGCGCCGCCTTGTAGGCCTCGGGGTACCAGCGCCGGCACAGCTCCTTCACCGTCGACACGTCGATCGAGCGGTAGTGGAACCAGTTGTCCACCTCGGGCAGGTACCGGGCCAGGAAGCGGCGGTCGGTGGCGATGGAGTTGCCGCACAGGGGGACGGTGTGGGGCTCGGGCAGGTGCCGGCGCAGGAACTCCGTCACCGTGGCGCCGGCCTGGTCGATCGACACCGTCGAGGCCTCGACCGCCTTGGTGAGCCCACTGTCGCCGTGCATCTTGACGACGACGGGGTCCATGGCCTCGAGCACCTGCGCCGGGGCGTGGACGACCAGGTCCGGCCCCTCGGCGACGATGGCCAGGTCGTCGTCGGTGACCAGGACCGCGATCTCGATGATCACGTCACGCTCGGCGTCGAGGCCGGTCATCTCCAGGTCGATCCACCCCAGCATGGGCCGATCGTAGGCTGACCCGCTACGACCGGCCGGGAGGCCGGTCCATGGACACCCATCGGCCAGCCCTGAAAGGGTGGGCCGATGCCCGAGTTGCCGGTCCTCCGCCTCGACCCCGAGCTCCCGCTTCCGGCCTACGCCCGTGCCGGCGATGCCGGCGCCGACCTGGTGGCCCGGGAGGGCGTGGTGCTGGCGGCCGGCGGCGGCCGGGCCATGGTCCCGACCGGCGTGGCGGTGGCCATCCCCGAGGGCTACGCCGGCCTGGTGGTGCCCCGCAGCGGCCTGGCCGCCCGCCACGGCGTGACCGTCGCCAACTCGCCGGGCCTGGTCGACGCCGGCTACCGCGGCGAGCTGACCGTGGTCCTGCTGAACACCGATCCGGAGAGCGACTACGAGGTCCACAGGGGCGACCGCATCGCGCAGTTGGTGGTGGTCGCCGTGGAACAGGCGGCGTTCGTGGTGGTCGACGAGCTGCCGGCGTCCGAGCGGGGGAGCGGCGGCTTCGGCCACAGCGGGCGGTGAGGGGTGCTCAGAGGTTGGCGTTGACGCCGGCCGGCCCGCCGTAGAAGCAGTACGGGCACAGGCCCTTGCGGTGGTTCTCCAGCACCTTGAGAGAGAACGGCAACCGGTCGGCTTCCTCCAAGTCGTACCGGAAGCGCGCCGGGGCATTGACGGCACGGCAGGGCGCATCGGTGCGGTGCCATTCCGAGTACCGGTTCACCCGCACGTCGCCGGTGTAGCTCCAGGTGTCGGTGGCTTCGTCGACGGTGATCTGGGGGTTCGAGCCCTGCCAGCGCCAGCGCACGTACGCCTTCGGCGGCAGCGCCGGCCGCATGTGCACGTTCACCGACTCGGTGGCCAGGTCGGACACCTCCACGCCCAGCTGCCGGTACAGGCGGGCGACCACGCCGAAGTCGGTCGCCGGGAACGACGCCGGCCGGAACTCGAACCGCAGCCGGCCGGAGGCGGGACCGTCCTCGTCGTGAAGGACCGCATTGTTCGTGCGGTCCTCCAGGGTCCATCGGACGCGCAGCGCCGGATCGTTGGTGGCCACGGCGGACGGCGGCCGCAGCATGTAGCGCAGGACGTCGCCGCTGTAGGTGGCCGGGACAGTCGTGGGCCCGTACAGGACGGCCGGCGACGGCTTGCCCTGCACCGAGACACCGACGAACACCCCCGACTCGGTGACGTCGAACTGGTCGAGACCGATGCGAACGGCCACGCCACCCGGCGGCGGGATCGTCCGCCGGATGCGGGCCGCCGGCGCCCCGGTCTTCGCCGCCTTGATCCGTCCCCCGAAACTGTTGGCGGCGGCGCTGACCATGCCCTCCACGTACAGGATCGACAGCCCGCCGGTCAGGATGCCCCCGATCACCTCGCCGAACAGGATCACCCACCACGCCCGGTCCACGTCGGTCTCGACACCGTCGATGCGGAAGCCCAGCGCCGGCCACGTGCGGCTGTGGACCCGCCTCGGCTTGTGGACCCACTGGAAGTAGGCCCCCGGACGGGTGTGGAACATGCTCGGCACGACACGGAACGAGAACTTCACCGTGCCGCTGGACTTGCTGACCGCGCCGCTCACGTAGAAGAACCCGTTGCGGGCCTTGACGTTGAAGCTCTTGAGCGTCGCCCCTTCGTCCTCGACCCCCTCGACGAGGCGGGTGTGCAGCTCGTCGAGCATGACGTCGACGGCGCCGGCGTGCACGGTCCCGGCGACGTCGTTGCTGCCGGCGAAGTCCTGCAGCGTCTCGGGATCGCCGGTCAAGGAGTGGGTGGCGTCGACGTAGTTGAGGCCGAGGAGCAGGGCGCCGCTGCGGACCCGGGCCAGCACCGAGTTGGCCTTGCTGGCCACCGGGCCGAGGAAGCTGGCGTCGATGGACGGCAGGGTGACCTGGCCGAAGGCGACGCCTTGCCGGAACGTCCGCTCGAAGCGGCGCCGGAACTCCTCGCCGGTCACCAGGGCGGCGACGTCGGGCGGGGTCCCAGTGGAGGTGACCCTCGCCGTCCAGCGTCGAGCGGTGATCACGGTGCCGACCTGGTTCATCACCAGCGAGGACGACCCCGACGGATCCGTCCTGAACTCAGGCGTGAGCGTCATCTCCATCTGCCCCGTGACGCCCACGACGTGGGAGACCTGGTCCTTGACGACGGTGACGTGCCCCCACATCGGCATGAGGGCCACGAGGAGGTTGGTGGCGCCCTCGCAGTCGATGTCGGGCGGACCGAGGAAGAGATCGGGCTGGACCCCGAGGCCGTCGCCCGAGAGGTCCTGGGTGAACCGCTTGCTGGCATCCGAGCCGTTGGCGTAGGCCGACTGCAGCGCAGTTCGGAGGACGTGCTCCCGGACCGTGATGGCTCCTGCGAAGGGCACCGTTCCTCCTAAGCGAATGGGGAGGGGCGCCGTCGACAACTGGTGCACCAGCGAACATTCACAAGACGTTGCCTTGGCTTGTTCTTTCGCGCGTTCATACGAGACGCGACATCCACGACGCCACTCCGAGGGTGAGGCTAGCCCCGCCGGCGCCGGCGCCGGCCCGGCAACGGTGGTGACCGGCGGGGCGGCTTGCTAACGTAGGGGGCAACGCGGACGTGGCTCAGTGGTAGAGCACAACCTTGCCAAGGTTGGGGTCGCGGGTTCGAATCCCGTCGTCCGCTCCACAAGACAACAACAGGAGGCCATCTCGGAGGGCCTCCTGTTGGCCGCCGCAGGCGATCATCTCCGCCGGCGCAGTTCTGGCCAAACCTCCGGCCATCGGTGAGGGGAACACTCGGCCTCTACGTCGTCGCCCTTCGGCCCAGACGACGATCCACCCGTTCCTCGAGGCCGAGGCCGACGAAGGCGAAGCTGCAGACGACGATGGCGACGCACAGTCCGGGCGGGACGATCCACCACTTCCAGGCGCCGGTGAGGAATGCCCCTCGGTCTGTCGCGAACTGGATCATGCTTCCCCAGCTCCGTCGCACAGGGTCGCCGAGCCCGACGAAGCTGAGGGCCACCTCGAACAGGATGGCGACACTGACCACCCGTACGAACTGGGCGATCAGGACCGGGCTCACCGCGGGAATCACGTGGCGACGGACGAGGTACGGCCCGCGCCCGCCATAGGTGCGGGCGGCCAGGACGTGGGTGCGCTCCCGCAGAGACAGGACCTGACTGCGGACGATCCGTGCCGGCTCGGCCCACAGAAGGGCGGCGACGACCAGGATCTGGCTGCGCATGCCCCGTTCCAGGTAGTCACGACCACGATGAGCAGCGGGATGGTCGGCACCACCAGGGCGAAGTCGACCGTGCGCATGAGGACAGCGTCGATGGTCCCCCTTCGGTAGCCTGAGACGACACCGACCAGGCCACCCACGACCACGGCGATGGCCGCCGCCCGCAGGTCGGCCACCTCGAGGATCGGCCCGGGCCCTGCGCGCCCGCCCGTCAGGCGATCCTCTGCCACGGGCGAGAGCGTAGGTGTGACGACGACGATCACCATGCCGGCGCCCGTTCAGGAACGCATGGGGCCACGGCGCGCTGAGGGGACGGCGACGTCCGAAAGGCCGAAGTCGACGATCTGCACCTGGTCGTGCCCGGGATCCCTCCGACCCGAAAGATGGGGTGAATCCCCCATGATCTTTCGAGCTGCCCGTCGTACGTTCCTCCAGTGCTGGCGCGGACTCCGACGACGGGGCCTGCGAACACGAGGAGGGAGCGGCTATGCCGAGACTGGCGACGCACGACGCCAAGCAGGTGGACATGGGACGGGCCCGTGAGGCTTCAGCGGAGCTCGGCGACGACAAGGTCAGCCACGTAACCGTCAGACAAGAGTCACACGGGCCGGGCGACGCCTTTGTCGTCCCCGGAGGCCACACCTCGGGAGCCGACGCAGGATCCACGTTCGTGATCTTCAGCCCGACGGAGGAGATCGCACGGGTCGAGTCCCACACGATGCAGCGCCCTCAGGCGCTGTTCTCGTCGCCCCGGTAGGCCCGCCATGACCTCGCAGCGACCGATCATCACCTTCGACGTGACCGTCCGGTCCGCAGCCGCTCCCGCAGCGGTCTATGCCCTCCTGGTCGACCCGGCGACCCACCTGGAGTGGGCCGGCGAGCAGGCACCGAACCAGGCCTTCCGCCTGCTGACGCTCGAAGCCACCGGCGAGCCGGTGACGGTCGGGACGACCTTCGTCTCGACCGGCGCCGCGGCCAAGAGTGGCGCCATGACGTTCCACGACACGTCGACGGTCACCGAAGCGGAAGCTGTCAAGCCGTTTGAGACAACTCCTCACCGTTTGGTCTGTATGAGTGCCTCCGGGGTTGGCTCGTTGATCCAGGCTGCGACGGGCAGCCTCGGCGGGACCGGCGGCTGGGAGAAGCGCT